>Ga0302320_10000066_pt1 | contig 198578 bp, 162 predicted proteins | sample Bog_T0_3_FD_202130 | JGI IMG/M metagenome (GOLD analysis project Ga0302320, IMG submission 202130) | Peat permafrost microbial communities from Stordalen Mire near Abisko, Sweden - Bog_T0_3 | ecosystem: Environmental > Terrestrial > Soil > Wetlands > Peat | place: Sweden: Abisko, Stordalen... | reverse complement strand
CCCACATTCCCACCGGCACGACTATGGGTTTATACTCGTTCAGGCGATCAACTACACCCCACTAAACTGTCACCCATGTTGTCGGGCTAAAGTGTTACCCATGTCCCCGGCCGCACCACAAAGCCTCTCGAAAGGGCAACGCGTTGTGTACCCGTATACTCAGATTCAGGCAAATTTACTAGGAATCGAGAGTTTCGCCATTTCTGTGTCGCACGCCCATCGGATGGGGACCAAGGCTACCGCAAACCAGGTGGGACAGACTGTCAGGCGGCGCGTCCCCTGGTGAGGCGCGACAGACGACAAAAACCGATCGTCTGCGCCTACCGCAGTTCTTCCATCACTTCTTCGAGCACGGCGCGGGAGGGGCGCACACGCGATTCGGGCAGGGTGGCGATGGGCTCGGCCGGAAGATTCAATAGGTCGAGGAAGGTGGGCTTGCCGGTGTTGACGTAGAGCACGCCGGTGAGCACTTCGCCCTTGGACTCGGCGTCCTCGATGGCGGCCAGCGCGGCGAGGCGGTTGGTGGGATCGAAATCGCGGCCCAGCTTGCGGATCCGCAGGTGGGAACCGTCGTGCAGCCGCACGTCCATCGCTTCACCTTCGGGAATCTCCACCGCAATATCGTCCTGGGCGGGCACGTAATCCAGTTCGTTCAGCACCAGGTCGTGCTCTTTCATGTACGCGTAGCTCTTGGTGGACCCCTGGTGATCGTTGAAGGTCACGCAGGGAGAAACCACGTCGATCACCGAGAGGCCGCGATGGGAAATGGCGGTTTTGAGGATGGCCTGTAACTGTTTCTTATCGCCGCTGAAGGAGCGTGCCACAAAGGTGGCGCCCCACTTCAAGGCCAGCGCGCAGCAGTCGAACGGCGGCAGATCGTTGGCCGCGCCGGTCTTCAGCGTGGAGCCAACATTGGCGGTGGCGGAGAACTGTCCCTTGGTGAGGCCGTACACGCCGTTGTCCTCGATGATATAGATCATCGGGAGGTTGCGGCGCACCATGTGCATGAATTGGCCGAGGCCGATGGAAGCGGTATCGCCATCGCCGCTGACGCCCAGGCCGAGCAGGCTGCTATTGGCCAGGATGGCGCCGGTGGCGAGGGCCGGCATGCGGCCGTGCACGCCATTGAAGGAATGCGACAGGCCGAGGAAATACGCGGGCGATTTCGACGAGCAGCCAATGCCGGAAAGCTTGGCCACCCGCCAGGGCTCCACGCCGAGCTCGTAGAAGCATTCCACCACGCGCTCGGAGATCGCATTGTGGCCACAGCCGGCGCACAGCGTGGTTTTACTGCCCTTATAGCTGAGGACTTCGAGCCCGATGCGGTTGGTTTTCTTGGGCGGCGGCGCGGCGGCGGTGCTCATTTCCCCTCCTGTTTGACGATCGTATCGGTGATGGTGCGGGCGTCGATGGGCATCCCGCCGTAGTAGCGCACGCTACGCAGCCGGGCGATCAGGTCCGGCTCCAGCTCCATGCGCATCAGCATCAGGAGCTGCGCATCGCGGTTCTGATCGATCACGTAAACGCGGTCGTGGCGGCGGATGAACTCTTCCAGATGCTTCGTGAACGGGTAGGCCCGCAGCCGCAGGTAGCTCACCGCGACGCCGTATTCGGCCTGCAACTGGTCGCAGCTTTCGCGCGCCGCGTAATCCGAGCTGCCGATGGCGATGATGCCGATGCGGGCGCCGGCGCGCGTTTCCTCAGCGGGCTCGGGGACATGGCTGCGCATCACCTCGAACTTGTGGGCGAGGCGGTCCATGTTGTTGATATAGTCGTCTTCGCGCTCGGTGTACTGCGCGTTCTCATTGTGGCCGCTGCCGCGGGTGAAGTAGCCGGCTTTCGTGTGATTGGTGCCGGGGAGCGTGCGGTAGCCAACGCCATCGCCATCCACGTCCAGGTAGCGCGCGAAGCCGCCGAGCCGGTCCAGATCTTCCGCCGTCAGCACTTTGCCGCGGTTCATCGGCTTTTCCGGATAGGGGAACGGATCGGACATCCAGTTGTTCATGCCGAGATCGAGATCGGTGAGGATGAATACCGGCGTCTGAAAGCGCTCGGCGAATTCGAAGGCCTCGATCGACATGGTGAAGCATTCTTCCATGGAGCAAGGGAAGAACATGGGGTGCTTCGTGTCGCCATGGGAGAGGAAGGCGGTCATCAGCAGGTCGCCCTGCTGGGTGCGGGTGGGCAGGCCGGTGGAGGGGCCGACGCGCTCCACATCGTAGATCACCGCCGGCACTTCGGCGTAATAGCCCAGGCCGATGAATTCGGACATCAGCGAGAGGCCGGGGCCGGCGGTAGCGGTCATCGACCGCGCGCCCGCCCAGCCGGCGCCGAGCGCCATGCCGATGGAAGCCAATTCGTCCTCGGCCTGCACGATGGCGTAGGTGGCCTTGCCGGTTTCCGGCTCCACGCGGAAACGCCGCATGTATCCGATCAGCGTTTCGACCAGCGAAGAGGACGGCGTGATGGGGTACCAGGTGACCACGGTAACGCCGGCGAACATGGCGCCCAGGGCGCACGCGGCATTGCCATCGACGATGATCTTGCCGGCGGTCGCATTCATGCGCTCCACGCGGCAGGGATCGGCCTTGGTGAGAGTCTTGGAAGCGTAATCAAAGCCGGCCTGCGCGGCGCCCCAGTTGAGTTCGGCAGCCTTGGCCTTGCGCTTGCCGAACTGCTTCACCAGCGCGCGGTGCACCTCTTCCATTTCGATCGAAAGCAGCCACGCCACCACGCCGTCGTAGATCATGTTGCGCACCAGCTTGCGCAGCTTGGCATCGGGGCACACCGGCCCCACCAGCTTGTCGAACGGCACCGGGTAGAAGTGCAGATCGCCGCGCAGTTGGCTGAGCTTGAGCGGCTCATCGTAGACCACCGCCGCGCCGGCCTCGAGCTTCATGACGTCCTCTCGCGCGGTTTCCGGGTTCATCGCCACCAGGAAATCGATTTCCTTGCGGCGTCCGACATAGCCGTACTTGCTGGCGCGGATGGTGAACCACGTGGGCAGCCCGGCGATGTTCGACGGGAACATGTTCTTGCCCGAAACCGGGATGCCCATCTGAAAGATGGCGCGCATCAGAACCGAGTTGGCGGTTTGGCTACCGGACCCGTTGACGGTGGCGACCTGGAGGCTGAAATCGTTAACGACCGAACGGCCGGCGTGGGCGGACAGGGGCTCCGCCGGCGAAACTTCTAGCGTGGACATTTGTGAGGATGATCCCTTCTGCAAGGGTAGATGACCCAGTTCACTCTGCTACCTAGATTATATGTCCAACGCGCGATAGGTGGGGTAGACGATCGAGCCCCGTTCACCTTGGCCCGTTCTACTGCCGGTCCAGGAAGCGCTGCAGCAGTCCGTTGACAGCGTCCGGTTGCTCCAGCATCAGGAAGTGCCCGGCGCCCTCGAAATCCCGATAGTCGACCAGATGGAAGTGCGTTTTCAGAAAATCCTGGTACGGGGTGGAGTTGTAACGCTTCACCATCATCGCCGCCACCGGAAGCTTTGGCCAGCTTTCGGTAACCGGTGGCATGGCCGTCATGCCCGCCATCGCCGAGGCCATCACGTACTGCGGCACGCGCAGCATCTTCGCGGTGATCTCCTCCCGCAAAGAGGGCGGCGTTTGCTCGGTGAACATGAAGTCCAGCACGCGATTCGCGGCGGTCTTGTAATCGGGCCCCCGAAAGCTGTACGCCAGTTGTTTGCGCCGCCTCTCGGTCTCGCGCTCGGCATCGCCGTTCGGCGGCTGGGGGACGAACCCGTCCACGATGACCAGTCCCGCCACCCGGCGAGGATACAGGCGAAGAAACTCGATCGCAACCGGCGTCCCCATGCTGTGTCCCACCAGCGTCGCCGGGCCCACCTTGGCATCGGTCATCACCGCGTTCACGGCGCGCGCAAATAACTCCATCGTGTATGGGATCTCCGGTTTGTCGCTGAGGCCGTGGCCCGGCAGGTCGATCAGCAGCGAGCGGCGTTTCTCATAGACCGGAGCCTGCATCTTCCAGAACGTGGAATCGCAGGTCCAGCCGTGGATGAAAACCACCGCCCGATCGCCCTGGCCGAAGCTCAGGTAATGGATTTTGTGCCCATCCAGCACCGCGAACCGCGAGCTCGCCGCCCGGGAAACGGGGAGCGAAGACAGTTCGAGCAGAGCCGCCAAGAAGATGGCGAGGGACCCCGAGTGCATTCTGTCCAGTCTATAACAGCGGAGCGAAAATGACGATTGTGTCTTATAGCACACCACCAAAAATGACCCCATGCCTGGCGGTCCGTTGCAGTTGGAAGCGGCAAACCGCGCGCCTGTCTATACGCGCGCCTGCAGCCGTTTGCGGGCTTCCACCCAGGCTGCGAATACTGCGGGGTTTTCCAGCCACACGAGCATCCACTGGACCATCTCTTCTTTCACGGCCCGTTTTTCGGGGCTGCAGCGGGGATTGCGCGAAGTGAACCTAGCGCGATCCTTGGCGGCGATCACCTGGCGGCGGGCATAGCGGGCGCGCTCGCGGTCGCCCGCAGCCTCGGCGGCGAGGTACACTTCCAGCATCCCGCGCAAGGAGCTTTCCAGTTCTTCAAGGGTGTGTTGACGGATGCCGGCCCACGGCTGGTCGAAGGGGATTTGGGTGGCCTGCAGCAGGTCGCGCAGGTAGCTATCGGAGACGGGGGAAAGGTCAGCGCGCACCTCAAGCCAGACGGCCTCAGTGATGCGCTCGGGCTGGCGGCTCGCCAGGTACCCGGCCAGCCGGCGCTTGGTTGAGGGACGGTCCGCCTCGGGGCTATTTTTTCTTGGCACGGCGGTACAGGGCGACGGCAGCCTGGTGGGCGGCCATGTTGCTGGAAAACTGATGCGCGCCGGAGCCATCCGGACGCAGCACGAAATAGAGAGCATCGGTATCGGCCGGCGCCAGCACGGCGCGGATGGCATCCAAACCGGGATTGGCGATCGGGCCAGGCGGCAAGCCGGGATGGCGGTACGTGTTGTACGGGTTGCCGCTTTCGAGATCGGAGCGGTGGATCGCACCGCTGTAGCGAGCCTCTACCAGCGCAGCGTAAATGGTGGACGGGTCGCAATCGAGCGTCATTCCCAGGCGCAGCCGGTTGACGAAGACGGCGGCCACGCGCGGCCTTTCGTCGGGCAGCTTGCTTTCCTTCTCGACCAGCGACGCAAGAGTGACCGTGCGATGCACGGACGCGGCGCCTCCCAGCTTGCTCCAGGCGTCGCGGAACCGCGCGGTCATGATGCGGCACAGCGCGGCTGGAGTAGTGTGGCGGCCCACGTGGTACGTGCTGGGGAAGAGGTAGCCTTCGAGAGTGGGCGCATCGGGATCGAGATCGCGAATGAGCGCCGGATCGCGCGCCGCATCGAGGAATTTGGGGGCGGTGAAAAGTCCCAGATTCGCGGCGGCGGCGGCAATATCGAACATGTTCCTGCCCTCCGGCACCACCAGCGCGTAATAGAACGAATCGCCGCGCGCGATGCGGTCGAAGACGTCGAGCGGCGATGCGGGCCGGGTGAAGCGATATTCGCCGGCGCGAAGCACGCGGCTGGGAGAGAGAGCTCTTGCCAGCAGAAAATCCCACCGGCTACGGATTACGCCTGCCTGGGCGAGAGCCGCGGCCAGGGCGCGCGAGCCGGTGCCGCGCGGAAACTCGACGAAGGTCTCCGCGCCGAACGCCTGGTAAGGCCGGGTGAGCCGCCAGCCGCACCAACCGGCGGCGGCCACGATGGCCAGGATCGCTATGCCAAGACGATGCGCGAGTTTCATAACGAATCGAGGTAGCTCTGCAGCAGGATTACGGCGGAAAGCCGGTCGACCGCGGCGGCGCGCTTCTGGATGCTGATGCCGCTCGAGCGGAGCACGCGGCCGGCTTCCACGCTGGTGAGCCGCTCATCCCACAGCGTCACCGGCAGACCGGTGCGCCGCTCCAGCGCGCCGGCGAATTCGCGCACCCACGCCGATTGGCGGCCTTCGTTGCCGCTCATGTTGATGGGGTTGCCCATCAGGAACGAGCCGGCCTCGCGATCGCGCGCCAGCCGCTCGAGCGCATCCAGATCGGCGCGCTTGTTGGTGCGGTCGAGGTTGGGAAGGCCCTGCGCGGTGACACCCAACGGATCGCTGATGGCGAGGCCGATGCGCCGCTTGCCGAGATCGAGCGCCAGAATGCGGGAATGCGGTTCGGTCAATTCCATTACATTATAGACGCGTGCGCGTGCCATACCCGCGCGCGCGTGCTACATTCGAGACAAAAGGTCCGGTTCGCACCGTGGCGCTGATCACTCAGTCCGGCACCGCTGCCAGCGCGGCCAAAGCCGCACACGATGCCCGCCAGCTTGCCATGCCCGTGGTGGCGATCGGCGTGATCATCGCGGTGCTGTATTTCGGCCGCGTCTTCTTCATCACGTCGGTGGTGGCGGTGATCATCGCTTTTATCCTGGAGCCCTTCGTGGTGCTGCTGACGCGCATTCGCTTTCCGCGGCCGCTGGCCAGCTTCGTGGTGTGCACCGTGGCGCTGCTGTTTTTGTACGTGGTGGGCGCCGGGGCTTACTCGCAATTGGCCGTGCTGATGGGCGACCTGCCGCGGTACGGCGAACGCATCGGCCAGATTGTAGAAGGCGTGCAGCAGAAGGTTGCCGACGCCGAACAGCAAACGTGGCGCCTGCTGGCTCCCAACAAGCCGCCCCCGCCGCCGCAGCCGCAGCCGGCGCGCGGGGGCAAACGCTCTAAGACGCAGCCGCCGGCCGCGGCCCAACCCGCCGTCATCCCGGAAGTGCGGATTCACGAAGAGCGAACGCCGGTGGCCGATTTTGTTTCCGCCAACATCGGCTCTTTTTACCAGATTCTGCTGACAGCGTCTTTCGTGCCGTTCCTGGTTTACTTCATGCTGAGCTGGCACGACCATATCAACCGCAGCTTCCTCCAGTTCTTTCACGGCGAAGACCGCCTGGTGGCCGCGCGCAGCCTGCAAGGCGTGGCCGAAATGGTGCGGGCCTTCGTGGTGGGGAACTTCGTGCTAGGATTCCTGCTGGCCGTGTCGAGCTCGGCCGTGTTCTGGATGATGCGGCTGCCGTATCCCATGCTGGTAGGGCCACTGAGCGGATTTCTGAGCCTGGTGCCTTACGTGGGACTGCCGCTCGCCATGGTGCCGCCGCTGTTTTCGGCGCTGGCGATCAACCGGGTTCCGGTGTACGCTGGCGTGATGGGCGTGGTGGCGGCGCTGCACCTGGCGGCGCTCAACCTGCTATACCCGAAGGTGGTGGGCTCGCGCGTCCATCTCAATCCGCTGGTGGTTACGTTTTCGCTGATGCTGTGGGGCTTTCTATGGGATGCGCCGGGCCTGCTGCTGGCGATTCCCATGACCGCTGCGATCAAAGCCGTGTGCGATAACGTCAAAGGCCTGCGGCCGATCGGCAAGTTCTTGGGCGATTAATACCATGACCGCTTCATGCAGCCACGCGCCCACGGAGCCGCGACCAAAGGGAGCGGTCACGTCTCGACGACTCCAATTCAACCAAAAAGAAAAGAAAGGTTCGGTCTGATTCCTATGTGCTCACGTTTCCTGCTTGCTACGCTGTTCATGCCGCTATTAGCGCTGGCGGCCGATCCTGTCGCGTCCGGCCCGGCTTTCGACGCGAGCACGGTCGACCGATCGGCGAATCCGTGCGTCGATTTCTATCAATATGCCTGCGGCAAGTGGATCGCGCAGCACCCGCTTCCGTCCGACCGCTCGCGCTATGCGCGCTTCACCGAAGTGAGCGAACGCAACGAGAAAGTATTGCTCGACATTCTGGAGAGAGCGGCGCTGGCGAAGGTGGTCACCGGCAGCCCACTGCAGAAGCTCGGCGATGAGTTCGCCAGTTGCATGGATACCGCGACCATCAACCAAAAAGGCATCGCGCCGCTGAAGGCCGAACTCGAACGGATCGGTGCAATCGCGGGCCACAGCGACATCTTCGACGAAACGGTGCGCCTGCAGCTCATCGGAGTGCCTGCGTTTTTCCTGTTCGACTCACAGCCGGACTACAAGAACTCGAACCGCACCGTCGCCAACATTCAGCAGGGCGGACTTTCGCTTCCCGACCGCGATTACTATCTGAAGACCGATCCGAAGTCGGTGGAAATCCGTCAGCGCTACGTGGAACATGTCGCGAAGATGCTGCAACTGGCGGGCGAACCGGCCGAAGCGGCCAAGACTCACGCCCAAATGGTATTGGACATGGAGACCATTCTGGCGCGGAATTCGACCGACCGCGTCAGCATGCGCGACCCACTCAAGCGTTATCACATGATGAAGCGGGCGGAACTGGCGGAGCTGGTGCACTTCGACTGGGACGCCTATTTCGCAGCTATGCACGCACCGGATTTCGAATCGCTCAACGTGAGCAATCCGGATTTCCTGAAGGGCATGGCGGCCGGCATCGTGGACCAGCCGATGGAAACGTTCCGCGCGTACCTGACCTTCCACCTGCTGCGGCGGTTCGCGGACCTTCTTCCCGAGGCGTTTGAAAAAGAGAATTTCGAGTTCTGGGAACGGTACCTGACCGGCGCCCGCGAGCCGCGCCCGCGCCAGTTCCGCTGTGTGATGGCGGTGGACCGCGGCCTGGGCGACCTGCTGGGGCAGAAGTATATCGATACCGCTTTCGGCCCCGATGCCAAGCGGCAGATCACCGAGCTGGTGGACCAACTCGACAAGGCCTTAGGGCAGGATATCCAAACGCTGGGGTGGATGACGGAAGATACCAGGAAGGCCGCGCTGACGAAACTGGCCGCCATCACCAACAATGTGGGCTACCCCAAGAAGTGGCGCGACTACAGCGCGGTGACGATTGCGCGCGACGATTACCTGGGCAACAGCATGCAAATGGCGGAGGCTGCGCGGCAGCGCGACCTCGACAAGATCGGCAAGCCCACCGACAAAACCGAATGGAACATGACGACGCCCACGGTCAATGCGTTCTACTCCCCGCCGCTCAACAGCATCAATTTTCCGGCCGGCATCCTGCAACTTCCGTTCTTCGATCCGCACCGCGACATGGCTTTGAACTATGGCGCCATCGGAACGGTGATCGGCCACGAAATGACGCACGGGTTCGACGATGAGGGCCGCAAGTTCGATGGCGACGGCAATCTGCGCGACTGGTGGACGCCGGCCGATGGCGCCGCATTCGAAAAACGCGCCGCGTGCATCGCCGACGAATACTCAGGCTTCACCGCCGTGGATGACTTAAAGCTGAACGGCAAGCTGACCCTGGGCGAGAACACGGCCGATAATGGAGGCGCGCGCGTCGCTTACATGGCAATGGAAAACGCGCTGAACGGCAAGGGCGCCACCATCGACGGATACACGCCCGAGCAGCGCTTCTTCCTGGGGTTTGCGCAGGTCTGGTGCCAGAATCAGTCGCCGCAAGAGGCGCGGCAACGGGCGATCACCGATCCGCATTCCCCCGGCCTCTTCCGCACCATCGGTACGGTGGAGAACATGCCCGAGTTCCAGAAAGCGTTCTCGTGCAAGTCCGGCCAGCCGATGGTCAGCGCCAACGCGTGCAGGGTTTGGTAGAGGCAAGGTGGGCAGGCGCTTTCGCCTGCCAGCCGTTTTTTTCGCAGCACCCCGCCGGCCTAGCCCAGTTTCGCGTCGATGTTCACTTCCGTGATGCCCGCCGGCGGCGGCGGAACTACGGCGCCCTCAATCGGCTTTCCATCCACCGACAGGCTCACGGTGTTGCCCTTACCGGCGCGGCGCACGGCGATGCGGTACGTGACACCGCGGAATTTCCGAACGGCCTCGAAGCCTTGCCAGCGTTCGGGCACCACGGGCGCGATGCGGAGACCATCATATTCCGGCCGGATCCCGAGGATCCACTGCGTGATGGCATAGTAATTCCAGGCCGCCGTGCCGGTCAGCCAGGAGTTCTTGGCTTCCCCGTGCGTGGGAGCGTCGCGGCCGGCGATCATCTGCGCGTACACGTACGGTTCGCAGCGGTGCACGTCGCTGATTCGCTCGCGGGCCGATGGGTTGATGCGCGAATAGTAATCGTGCGCGTTGTCGCCGTCGCCGGCCATGGCTTCGGCGATGATCACCCACGGATTGTTGTGGCAGAAGATCCCGGCATTTTCCTTGTAGCCAGGCGGGTAAGAGGAAATTTCTCCGAGGTTGATGTAATAGCGTGAATACGCCGGTTGCTGCAGCACGATGCCGTGCGGGGTGGCGAGGTATTTCCGCACCGAATCGAGCGCCAGCCGCGCCCGCCCGTCTTCCAGGCCAATCCCGGCGAGCACGCAAAAGCCCTGCGTCTCGATAAAGATCTTGCCTTCCGCGTTCTCCTTGGAGCCGATCTTCTCACCCGAGTCGTCGTAAGCGCGAACGAACCATTCGCCGTCCCAGCCGTGTTGGCGCACGGTCTCTTCCATGCGCGCGCCTTCCGCGATGTACTTCTTCGCCTCTTCCGCCAGGCCGCGCCGCTGCGCAATCGCGGCAATCTCCTTGGACGCCAGCACGAACAGGCCGGCGATGAAAACCGATTCGGCTACCTTGCCTTCCTTGTTGGTGGTGGTCTGGAACGATTGGCCAGGCGTATCGGAGAAGCAGTTCAGGTTGAGACAGTCGTTCCAATCGGCGCGGCCGATCAGCGGCAGACCATGCGGGCCAAGCCTTTCGAGCGTGTAATGGAAACTGCGCCGCAGGTGCTCATACAACGGTTGCGCGCTGCCCGGCTGGTTGTCGAACTCGACCGGCTCGTCGAGAATGCTCCAGTCGCCGGTCTCTTTCAGGTAGGCCGCGACGCCAATGATCAGCCAGTGCGGATCGTCGTTGAAGTTGCCGCCGATGTCGTTGTTTCCCTTTTTGGTCAGCGGCTGGTACTGGTGATAGGCGCCGCCCGTGGGAAGCTGCGTAGCCGCCAGGTCTAGTATGCGTTCTCTCGCCCGTTCCGGCACCATCTGCACAAAGCCCAGCAAGTCCTGGTTGGAATCGCGGAAGCCCAAGCCGCGGCCAATGCCCGATTCGTAGAACGATGCGGAGCGCGACATGTTGAACGTGGCCATGCACTGGTACGCGTTCCACACGTTCACCATGCGGTCGGTGTGTATGTCCGGTGTGGTCGCCTGGTAAACGCCCAACAAGCCATCCCAGTAAGCGCGGAGCTTGTCGAACGCGGCATCCACATTGGCCAAATCGCGGTAGCGTGCGATCACCGGCTTCACGGTTTTCTTGTTGACGGTCTGCGAATCCGGCGGATCGAACTTTTGGTCCTTGGCGTTCTCGTGATAGCCCAAAGCAAAAACTATCTGGTGCGTTTCTCCGGGCTGGAGCACCAGTTTCACATGGTGGCTGCCGATGGGAGACCAGCCGTGGGCGTGGGAGTTGGACGACTTACCCCGCTCCACCGCAACCGGCTTGTCCCAGCCGCGCCACGGCCCGAGGAAAGCCTCGCGCCGTGTGTCGAAGCCGCTCAGCGGATCCGAGCAAGCAAACCAGGCGAAATGATTGCGTCGCTCGCGATACTCAGTCTTGTGATAGATGACTTCGTCTTCGATCTCCACCTGCCCGATGCTGAAGTTGCGTTGGAAGTTGGTGGCGTCGTCCTGGGCGTCCCACAGGCAGAACTCGACCATCGAGAAAGCCGAAATCGCGGCCGGCGTGAGCCGGTCATTCCGCAAAGTCAGTTGCCAGATCTCGAGCGTCTCGTCGAGCGGCACAAAATAGCGCGTGCTCGCCGAGATACCGTGGTACTTCGAGCCGATCGTCGAGTAACCCATGCCGTGGCGGCAGGTGTACTGCTCCAGATCGCAACACGTGGGCATCCAGGACGGCGACCAGTATTCGCCACTCTCGTCGTCGCGTAAGTAGATGTAACGCCCGCCGTCATCGAGCGGAACGTTGTTATACCGCCCGCGGGTGATGCGGCGCAAACGCGCATCGCGATAAAAGGAGTAACCACCAGCGGTATTGGAAATAATGCCGAAGTACGCCTGGCATCCCAGATAGTTGATCCACGGCAGTGGCGTATCTGGCTGAGTGATTACGTATTCCCGGTTCTGGTCGTCAAAATAGCCGTATTGCATAAGACGTCTCCAATGAAGGTTAAAAATTATTTAGCTAACCGCTCGATCATTTCGTAACATACCCGGCTGTTGTGGTACGGGCATTTCCAGGGTCCTACCAGGCACGCGTCTCCATCCTCTTTTTCCGTGTAAGGCGTCCCCCTGGGTTTTAACTTCGCGTGCCACTCACCATGAACCCTGTCGACGATTTTCTCTTCGATGTATTCCCAAACTCGATAAGCCTCGTCCGCAAAGCGCCGCTCTCCCGAGACCTGGTACGCATTGTAAAAGCCCACCACTGCTTCGGCCTGCGCCCACCAGTGCTTGTTGGGATCGATCATCATGCCTGCAGAGTCGGCCTCATAGAAAAGGCTGCCATCCTGGTCCAGCCCTTCTTTGTAAACGGCTCTAGCCATGGTGACAGCAAGTGTCCGCGCACGTTCGATCAGCTTAGGGTCACCCAGCACCTCGGCGGCTTCCAATATCAGCCAGCTACCCTCGATGTCGTGACCGAATGAAATATGATCGGTGAGAGAGTTCCATTGGTTATCGAAGAACAGTTTAAAGTGGCCCGTGGAGTTATTCACGATCCGGTCCATGGTCACTTCGAGCAGCTCTTTGTGCTTGGCCAGTAACTCGGGGTCCCTCCATACACGCAGCAGGTTCGTGTAAGCCTCCATCACGTGGAGGTGCGTGTTCATGGACTTGGGGCTGTTCAGGTCTTTCTCGCTAAGGCGCAGGTCCGCGAGCGCGCTCCAATCGCGGCCGCGAGCTTCCAGATAACCCTTCCATTCCGGATCGTAACTATGCTTTTCGATTAAGTGGAAAAGCCGCTGGGCCAGCTCCAGGCTTTCCGGCTTGCCGGTGGCGCGGAAGTACTCCGCCATGCCGTAGGCCGCGAAAGCCTGCGCGTAAATCTGCTTGCGGTCGTTGATCGGCTTGCCCTGGTAGTCGAGCATCCAATAGACGCCGCCATGCTCCGCATCCCAGAACCTCTTCACGATGTAATCGTAGGCCCAGTCCGCCATCTCGCGGTATGGGGCGCCGTAGAGCCGGCACGCCGCGGAATACGTCCAAAGAATTCGCGCGTTGATGACGGCGGCGCGCGGGGATTCTTTCTCCACCTGGAGATCGCAGCCGATGGTGCCGTAGAAGCCGCCGTTTTCGCGATCGACCGTGTGGCGCATCCAAAACGGAAGGATGTTGCCGAGTAACTCCTTTTCGATCCGCGCGGCCCAAGCCTTTCTGTTATCGGGAGTCATGATGGCGATTGTCATCCTGGAACGAGGCGCTTACGGCTTGAGCAGCCGCTGGTTCTTGTCAATCAGCGCGATGCGCTGGCTAACACAAGCGGCGCTCCGCAGCGGGTCGGGCGGGGTGTTCAGCACATAGTCCAGCAAGCGTTCGACGGTGGTTGCGGCAACATAAGTGCGCGTGTCGGATGCGCCGTAGTAAATCAGAACCTCGTCGCCGCGTTGAACCCAGCCATTCGAGAAAGCCACGTTCGACACGTCGCCCACCCGCTCCTCGCCTTCAGGCGCCAGGAAGTAACCGCCCGGCTTGGCAATGACTTTATAGGGAACCTTCAGGTCGCAGAGGAAACAGTAGAGGACATAGCGCAGCCCGGCCGCCGTATTGCGCACGCCGTGAGCCAGGTGCAGCCAGCCCTTCCCGGTCTTGATCGGGGCTGGGCCGAGGCCATTCTTGACTTCCGTGATGGTGTGATATCCCCGCTGGTCGAGGATGGTTTCCTCGTCGATCGCGGCGTGCTCCATGTTCGACGCAAGGCCCCAGCCGATGCCGCCGCCGCGGCCTGCTTCGATGAAACTGTCCTGCGGGCGCGTGTAGAAGGCGTACTTGCCATCGACGAACTCCGGGTGCAGCACGCAATTTCGCTGCTGCGCCGAGGAAGTACGCAGGTCATCCAACCGCTCCCAGGTCTTTAAATCGCGCGTGCGCGCGATGCCGCACTGGGCAAGGGCGGAAGACAGGTCGCCGGGAGCCGCTGCCGGATCCTTGCGCTCCGCGCAGAACAGGCCGTAGATCCATCCGTCTTCGTGCGCCGTCAATCGCATGTCGTAGACGTTGGTCTCCGGTTCGGCGGTTTCGGGCATCACCACCGGATAATCCCAGAAGCGGAAACCATCGATGCCGTTGGCGCTCTCGGCGACCGCGAAGAACGACTTGCGGTCCACGCCTTCCACGCGGGCCATCAACACCACGCCGCCATGCCACTCCATGGCTCCGACGTTGAACGCCGCGTTGATGCCGAGGCGCTCCATCAGAAACGGATTGGCCGCTGGATCGAAGTCATAGCGCCAGACCACCGGCGTGTGGGCCGCCGTCAGCACGGGATACCGGTAACGGTGAAACCATCCGTTCGATTCGGGCAGCCGCTCGTTCGGGCGCTCGATCAGCCGCTCATGCGCCGCCAGCAACCGGTCCCGTTCTACTGAAAACTCTTGGTTGGTCATATGGTGGTTGGATAGCTCCGCCGGGAATTCCGGTTTCCACCGGGTGGGGCATGCTTTAGCTTGCCCGTATGTTCGCCCGGTTCAGACCCCGGAAGGACTAACCATGATAGCTCGCCGCACAGGATGCATGCCTGCGATCGGAAACCGCCGGCTGCAACTCCCTTTGCCGCAAAAAGTACTTGAAGAATCGCCTAAAGAGCGGTACTCTAGAAGAGCATGGCGATTCCCCGACCGCAGCCTTTGGAACTGCAAGCCCACGCGATGGACAACTTGCGGTACATCCGCCAGACCATCGAGCGGGCGGGTTCGTTCACGGCAGTACCGGGCCTCGGCGGAGTTCTGATGGGTTCCACGGCGCTGGTCGCCGCCTGGGCGGCCGGACCGGCGGCTCGCGGCGCGCGGTGGGTTGCGGTATGGATGGCGGAGGCGCTCGTGGCGGCGGCGATCGGCGTGGCCGGGTCGGCGTGGAAGTCGCATCGCGCCAAGCTGGCGCTGCTCTCGGGGCCGGGACGAAAATTCGCCGCTGCTTTTACGCCGGCCATGGCGGCTGGCGCGCTGTTGACGGCCGTGCTCTTCCAGCACGGAATGACGGCGCTGCTGCCGGGGCTGTGGTTGCTGCTATATGGATCGGCCATCGTTTCCGGCGGATCGGCTTCGGTGCGGGTGGTTCCGTTGATGGGATTTTGCTTCATGGCCGCCGGCGCGGCGGCGCTCCTGGAGCCGGCAGCCGGTTGCGTGCTGCTCGCGGCAGGTTTCGGCGGGCTGCACATTCTGTTCGGCACGGTAATCGCGGTGAAATATGGCGGCTAGAGAAAACACAGTTAAGAAGGAACGCGAAAAACGGCCTGCGGCAGGCCCGGTGGCCGCATCGCCGGCAAGTGCCCACACGCTCGACCGGCTGGTGCATGAACGGCTGCGCCTGGGAATCCTGAGCGCGCTGGCGGTCAACGAATCGCTCACCTTCAATGAGCTGAAGCGGCTGCTTGACACGACGGACGGCAACCTGAGCGTCCACGCCCGCAAGCTGGAGGAAGCCGGATACGTAGGCTGCGCCAAATCCTTCGCCAACCGGATGCCCAAAACCGAATACCGGCTGACGGCGGCGGGGCGCCGGGCGCTCGAACGCTATCTCGATCACATGGAAGCGCTGATCCAAGCCACGCGCGACAAATGAGGTTCTTTTTTATGCCTACTTGCTTTGAATTACAAAGTACTCTGCATGCAGCGATCATCATGGATGGCAACGGACGCTGGGCGCTCGGCCGCGGTCTGCCCAGAGCGGCCGGCCACCGCGCCGGCGTGGAAGCCGCGCGGCGGGTGGTGGACGCAGCTCCCGAACACGGCATCGGGGTTCTGACGCTATTCGCCTTTTCGAGCGACCACTGGCGGCGCGAGCCGGTGGAGGTCGCCGCGCTGATGCGGTTGCTCGCGTGGTATTTGGAGAGCCAGAGTGAGGGCGCGGTTGCGGCGGGCGTGCGAGTGGAAGCGATTGGACGGCGCGACCGCCTGCCCGGCGCGCTGGCCGCCGCCATCGCCGCGACCGAAGCGGCTACCGCGCGCGGCACCAAGCTGCGGCTGCGCGTGGCGCTCGACTATTCCGGCCGCGACGCCATCCTGGCCGCGGCCGGCGGAGCGAGCGAGCTTTCCCGCGCGGGAATCGATCGACGATTGGGACCACCGGTGGACCTGCTGATCCGAACCGGAGGCGAGCGGCGCCTGAGCGATTTCCTGCTCTGGGAAAGCGCCTACGCCGAGCTGGTATTCTCGCGCATCCTATGGCCGGATTTCGGCGCCGCGGAGCTGGCGGCGGCAGTGCGCGATTTCCGCACGCGAGATCGGCGCTTCGGCGCCGTCCCGCAGACTGCGGTGCGGTGCTCGTCCGGGTGGCTGGATTGAAGCGGCGGCGAGACGCTCACCTGCTCTTGCCGGGGAAGCGGCATGGGTCTTCGACCGGCAGATTCGGTTATATCGAAAGGACCGAAAGGACCGCTCCCTATGGTCGCGGCTCCGTTGGAGGCGCGATATCACACGGTCGAAGACCTAGCCCGGGATAGACGGAACCAAACGGGATGCACGCGGAGCAAGTTAGGAGTTACTTAAGGTCACGGAACCGGACGCACCGGAGATCGTCGGACGAGGATCCCCGGCGCCTGGGTTTGTTCTACAAAGATCCAAGAAGCTTGCCGGAGTTGGCACGCGCCTGCTTGGACTTATTCGCCTGCTCGGCTCTTAGCCGGGCTTCTTCCATGGGGGAGTAGTGGCCGAACTTCGTCTTGAACCACTGCTCCAGCCTCGGGTTGGTGCGCATCGTGGATTCATTTCGCGGTGCGCCCTGCGGTGTGGTCTTCTCACGCAAGGCCGCGTTGGCTCGCTCGGCTCTTTGCTGCTCTGCCCTCAGTCGGGCTTCCTCCATCGGGGAATAATGGCCAGTCTTAGTTTTGAACCATTGCTCCAGCCAGGGATTCCTCGATTGCGCCAGACCAGCGGCCGCAAACATGGCACCTGCCAAACTAATCGCTACTAAGCGTCTCACGTTTCGATCTCCTTTTGGGCTGGGCCGTTTCGCTGAATTCACCGTAACGATCCAACCACTCGGATCTGATGCTTCCTAGATAGAGCGGGTTCAATGTTCTTGGTTCCGTTGATTTATCGCGGAACAATCCAGTAAGTCATTGAATCAGAAGCGTGCTTGGTCTCACTCTGCCTCTAACTAACACGGCGCCAGCGCGGAGTAAATAAGGAGCAAGTAAGAAGTGTATAAGGAACGCATAAGGAGTGCCTAAGGAATACATATACTTTCGGAATGCAGCCATCCGGAGACCACTGGTGAGGTCTCACCGATTGGAGGAGAATCCGGCAAGCTTCGGCATTCGTGCCGACGCCGCTGCCGCGAGGACCCAGAGGCGTCACCTGGCGAGGCGCGACAGGCCACGGAAAGCGATGGCCTGTCCTACCTCTTACCGCGTTCCTACTCTCGCGGCTTTGCCCAGCTTCACGGCGTTTTCCATCAGCTTCAAACCGTGGCCGGCTTCGGCGGTGAGAATCGATTCCGGGTGGAATTGCACGGCTTCAATCGGCAACTCGCGATGGCGCACGCCCATGATCACGCCATCGGTGGATTCGGCGGTTATTTCCAGGCAAGCGGGAAAAGTCTCCCGCCGGGCGAACAGCGAATGGTAGCGACCCACCTCGAACTCTTCCGGCATCCCTTCGAAGATGCCGATGCCGCGGTGATGCACGGTGGAAGGTTTTCCGTGCACGGGGTAATCGAGCACGCCCAGCTCGCCGCCGAAGGCCTCGACAATGCCTTGCAGCCCCAGGCAGACGCCGAACACCGGCACACCCAGCCGCACGGCTGTCTTCACCAGTTCGGGCACGCCAAAATCCGTGGGGCGTCCGGGGCCGGGTGAAATCAGGATCAGGCCAGGCGCCACGCGCTCGATCAACTCGGGCGGGAAGCCGGCACGATACGTCACCACTTCGGCGCCCGTCTGGCGCGCATAGTTGGCCAGCGTGTGGATGAAACAGTCGTCGTTATCGACCAGCAGCAGACGCACTCCAGCGCCTACCGCGCTGTGTTCCGGCGCCGCTGCCGCCGCCGGTTTCGCGCCCAAGGCGCGGAAAAAGCCGGTGGCCTTGAGCCGCGTTTCGCGCTCTTCGTTGGCCGGCACGGAATCGTAGAGCAGGGTAGCCCCCGCCGGATACGACGCCACGCCATTGCGCAGGTAGGTGGTGCGAATCAGGATGCCGGTATTGATGTCGCCGTTGAACGAGATCATGCCGATGGCGCCGCCGTACCAACCGCGCGCATCTTTTTCGAGCGATTCGATCGCCTGCGCCGCCGCCTTCTTCGGCGCGCCGATCAGCGTCACCGCCCACATGTGGCTGAGGAAGGCATCGAGCGAATCGAAACCCTCCTGGAGGAAACCCTCCACGTGATCCACCGTGTGAAAAAGGCCGGCGTAGGATTCGATCAACCGCCGCCCAATCACCTTCACGCTGCCCGGCTCGCAGACGCGCGACTTGTCGTTGCGGTCCACGTCCGTGCACATGGTCAGTTCGGATTCCTCTTTGGCGGACTTCAGCAGCTCGCGGATGTTATCGGCGTCGCGCATGGGGTCCCCGGTGCGCTGCGCGGTGCCGGCAATCGGGCAAGTCTCGACGCGCTGGCCTTCCACCCGCAGGAACATCTCCGGCGACGCGCCCACAAGCTGCTCTTCGCCGAACTGCAACAGGAACTGGTAAGGGCTTGGGCTGGCACGCTGCACGCTTTCGAACAGTTCGGAGGCTTTGCCGGAATAGGGAGTCGAGAAGGTCTGGCGCAGCACCACCTCGTAATAATCGCCGCGCCGCATGCCCTCGCGCACCTTCTCCACGTTGGCCATGTACTCTTCGGGCGTCTGGTCGGAAACAATCGGACCGGGCTTGGCGCGCTTCGGCGGCTTGATCCGTTCCGCGTCGCGGGCGAGGCCGGCGGTCGAGATTTCGCCACGCGCGAAATCGTATCGGAAGCGCTCGATCTTCTCCTTCTTGCGATCCATGAACCAGATGTCGTCGCAGAGGAACAGGTGCAGGTCCTTGTGTCCATCGCGCGCCAGCTTCTTTTCGATAGGCTCGAACTGAAACAGCAGGTCGTATCCGAAAGCCCCCAGCAGGCCGAGCCGCGAATCCTCCTCGCCGCGGAATTCTTCAATCAGCGTGCGCAAAATGGAAAATGCGGAGGGCTGCTTGCTGCGTTCCTCTTCCGGAAACAGCGCGGGCAGCGGCTTCAAACGGCCTTCCAGCGCGCCTCCGGCGGAAACGAATTCCTCCCAGTGCGGATGCGCGGCGAGCACCGGATAAAGGATCTCCAGAATCCTGCGCCCGCGTTCGTTCAGCGGACGGAACTCGACGCGGCGATCGTAGGCGACGATCTCGAGCGGCGGGCGGGTGGAAGCGACGTCCCAACGCGAGTACCGCCCGGGATACTCGTATCCCGACGAAAGATAGATCCCACGGTGCCGGTCCAGATCGTGCAGAAGATGCTTCAGCCCCTTTTGGTAATTGCCTTGGGAAGCCGAGCGGGTGACCTCAATTCCGTGGGGAGTCGTGTAGCGGTATTCGCGCATGGTCCACTCCCGGGAAAGTTATTTTTCAGGATAGCAGACCAACGCGCGGAAGCGCGCCAGAATGTCCGCGGCGGGAGCGCTCCTCAAATCGTGCCCCGCACCTTCCACCGCGAGCAAGTCCGTGCGCGCGGGAATCGCCCGTATCGCCGCACGCAGCTCTTCGACCGTGCCAAACGGATCGGCCGTGCCATGGACAAACAGCGCCGGCGTGCGCAGCTCCGGAAAGAAGCTGGTGCGCAGTTGTTCGGGCTTGCGCGGCGGATGCAAGGGATAGGAGAGCAGCAGCAGACCGCTGGCGAGTTCGGTGTGTTCCGCCGCGGTCATCGCGGTCTGCCGGCCACCGTAAGAATGGCCGCCGGCGAAGACGCGCCCGCCCGCGAGCTTCCCCAGCGCATCCACCGCGCGCGCAATGCCCTCCCGGTCTCGTGCCGCCATGGCTGGAAAGGGAGGTCCCTTGGATCGCGCAATGCGAAACGGCAGATCGTAGCGCAGCACCAGGAAGCCAGCTTCGGCCAGCGAGGCGGCCATTCGCACCAGCAGCGGCCCATTGGCGTTCGAGCCTGCGCCATGGGTCAGTGCGAACGCATCGCCATTCGAAACCGCCGGGCGGTGCAGCACGCCGCGGACGCCCAAGGTTTCGAATGCTTCGAGCATCACTCCTTCTTCTTCAGTTGAGTGTCGTGCTCTTTGATGAACTTGCGAATCTCGTCGGTCATTCCGAGCAGCTTTTCCCACTGCTCGCGGTACAGCGTCACCGGGAACCGGCCAAGCCCGTACACCGACAGGCCGCCCTTTTCGCTCACCTTCAGCGACATTTGTCCGCGAGGCCGCTTCAACGCTTCGTTTTCGGCGCGCAGCCGCTCAATCTCAGCTTTCAATGCTTCGTCGTTTGGCATGGTGAATCCAGATTTCAGTGATACCACAACCGCGGGTGAGGCGTGGGCGGCGGGCATCGGAAACCCCGAAACAAACGCGCCCGCGAGCGGGCGTTGGCAAGCTTAAGCATGCCCCACCCTATGCGGGCTCCGCCAGCTTTTCCACGCGCACGCGGGCGATGCGGTTTCGGTCCATCTCGAGCACCGTGTAGCGGCGGCCCTCATGCTCCACCTGATCGCCGGCGCGCGGGATCGCGCCCAGGCGAAAGAGCAGAAAACCGGCCAGCGTCTCGAAGCCGGCATCTGACGGGATCTCGATGCCGAACTCGGTTTCCAGATCGCGGATGCGCGTAGCGCCGTCCAGTTCGATCTCGCCGGTATACGTGTCGCGGCGCACGTCCTTCTCATCGTGCTCATCCTCGATGCGTCCCACCAGGTGCTCCAGCACATCCTTCAGCGTCAGCATCCCCACGATGGTGCCGAATTCATCCACCACCATGGCCATGTGGGAGTGGCCGGCGCGGAACTGCTCCAGCATTTGCGAGAGCGGCTTGGTCTCCGGCACCACCAGGTGCGGGCGCAGCAAGCGGCCAATGTGGAAACTGCGGCTGGCCTGGCCAGAGCGTATGGCGCGCCGCCGCTCCTCCCAAACCGGCAGCAGGTCCTTGTAATGCAGAATGCCGACGATCTTTTCGGGCGAGCCCCGGTAGACCGGCAGGCGCGAATGTTTTTCCGCAATCATCGTGCGCAGCACGTCGTCCAGAGCGGCGCCGGCTTCCACCGAAACGATGTCGTTGCGCGGCACCATGACCTCGCGCGCCACCACGTAGTCCAAGTCGAGCACGCGGTGGATCATATCTTCCTGCGACTCCGGCAAATATCCCAGGCCGCGGCTGGAACTGACGATCAGCTTCAGTTCCTCGGCCGAATGGCCGCCGTGCGCCACGTTCTTCAACTTCAGCGCGCGGGTGATAACGCCGGCGGAGCGTTCGACCACCACCACGAATGGCAGCGACACGCGGTAGAAGAGCAGCAGCGCCGGCGCCACGATGGCCGCCATCCTGTCGGCCTGGGCCATCGACAGATTCTTGGGAACCACTTCGCCGAGCACCACGTGCAGGTACGAGATCGCCAGGAAGGCAACTGCCAGGCAAGCTCCGTGCAGAATGTCGGCTGCCAGCGGACTGGCCGGCGTATGCAAGCGGGAAACCAGCAGTTGGTACAGGGTGTTCTCGCCGGCCCAGCCTAGCCCCAGGCTGGCCAGCGTGACGCCCACTTGCGTTACCGACAGCAGCCGCCCCGGATTCGAAAGCAGGTTGAGAGCGGCCTGCGCGCCGGCGGAGCCGTTCTCCGCCATTTGCCGCAGGCGCGAATGCCGCACCGAAAGCAGTGCCACCTCGGCGCCCGCGAAGAAACCGTTCACCGCGATCAGCAGCGCGACGAGAACGATTCGAAATGGGTAATAGGTCAAAGTCCGCCGACCACATTTTAGCGGAGATCTCGAACCAAAAGGTCGCGCCCGCACCGTTTATGATGAGAGTTAGCCCTCAATGTCACCTTCCCCGCTGGCGCGAATCGTGAAGATCGTCAACTTTCTGATTGCCGCGATCGTGGTGGCGGCGCTGGCAGTGGTGTATTGGTGCGTCTGGCGGCCGCTGCCACAGCATTCCGGTTCCATCGAAGCTCGGGTGGCGGCGCCCGTCGTGGTGCAATTCGATGCGCACGGCGTGCCGCACATCGAAGCGTCCAACCTCGAGGACGCGCTGTTCGTGCAAGGCTATGTGACCGCGCAGGACCGGCTGTGGCAAATGGATGCGCTACGCCGTCTGGCCGCGGGCGACCTGTCGGAGGTGGTTGGCGCCGCGGCGCTCGAATCGGACCGCGAATCCCGCCGCCTTCGGATGCGCCGCATCGCCGAGCGCGCTTACGTCGATATGCCGGCGCCGGATCGCGCCGCGATGGCGGCTTACGCCCGCGGCGTCAACGCGTTTGTGAACGGCCATCTCGGCAACTTGCCGCTCGAATTCCGGCTGCTCGGCTACCAGCCGCGCCCCTGGAGCGTGGTGGATTCGCTGCTGATCTGCCTGCACATGTTTCGCGACCTCAGCACTTCCTGGCGCGACGATTTGCTCAAGCGCGACATGCTGGCCCACGGCGACGCGCACAAAGTCGATTTTCTGTTTCCGGCGCGCGGCAGCGGGTCGCCGCCGCCGGGCTCCAACGCCTGGGCCCTGTCGGGCACCCATACGGCTTCCGGCAAGCCGCTGCTGGCCAACGATATGCACCTGGAATACGGGCTGCCCGGTATCTGGTACATGACCCACCTGCATGCGCCCGGCATCGACGTCTCCGGGGTGGCGCTGCCAGGCGTTCCCGGAATCATCGTCGGGCACAACCAGCGCATCGCCTGGGGTATCACCAATCTCGGATTCGACGCCCAGGATCTGTACATCGAGAAGCTGGATATGCGCACCGGCCGATATCTATACCGAGGTGAGACGGAACAGGCGCGGCTGGAGCGCGAAATCATCCGCGTGAAGAACCAGAACACGGAGGAAATGCCGATCTGGGTCACCCGCCACGGGCCGCTGTTTGTCAATGAGAACGACACGCCAATGGCGCTGCGGTGGATCGCCGCCGAACCGGGCTTCGTTCAATATCCATTTCTCGATATCGATCGCGCGCAAACCTGGGTGGAGTTCAGAGCCGCCCTGGAGCGCTTGCCGGGCCCGGCTTCCAACTTCGTCTACGCCGATACGGACGGCAACATTGGCTACCAGGTGGCCGGCAGATTGCCGGTACGGCGCGGCTATGCGGGCGACGTGCCTCTGGATGGATCGTCCGGCAATTTCGAATGGGACGGCTTCATTCCGTTTGCCGATCTCCCCACCGCCTTCAACCCGCCCGGCGGCATCATCGCCACTTCCAATCAAGACCCGTTTCCCGACAACTATCCTTACCCGGTCGGCGGCCGCTTTGCGCCGCCATACCGCGCCAGCCAGGTGCGGGCGCGTCTGCAGGCGCGCCAGGGCTGGCGGGCGGAAGACATGCTCGGCGTCCAGTGCGACGTGTATTCGGCGTTCGGCAAGTTCCTGGCCGGGCAACTGGTGGCGGCTTACGACAACCGCCACGCGCACGTCACCAACCTGGAGGATTTGGTCGCCATGCTGCGCGCGTGGAACGGGCAGATGGAAATTCGCGGAGGTGCGCCGTTCCTGATTGCCCTGGCGTTCCCGCACGTACGCACGGCGCTGGCGGAAAACGCCGCCCCCGGCGCCGCGGGTAAATACGACTTCCCGATGAGCTACGCCGTGGTGGAAAAACTGTTGCGCGAGCGCCCCGCCGGTTGGTTCGCCGATTACGACGAGATGCTCCTGACCGCGCTGGTGGATGCGGTCGAAGAGGGCGAGCGCATCCAGGGGCGCGACCACCAGCGCTGGCAGTACGGCGCCTATTCGAGAATGTTCGTCCCCAATCCGGTCATCCATCGGATTCCTTGGATCGGCAAGTATTTCGACATTGGACCCGTGCCCATGAGCGGTTCGCCGGTCAGCGTGAAACAGGTCACCGCACGCCTGGCGCCCTCCATGCGGATGGACGCCGACTTGGCCGATTGGGACCGCTCGCTGCTCAACGAGACCATCGGCCAATCCGGCCAGGTGCTGTCAAGCCATTACCGCGACCAGTGGGACGATTATTACGCTGGCCGCAGTTTCCCCATGCAGTTCCGGAAAATCGAGGCCGCCAGCACGCTCGAATTCCGGCCCGCCGGACGATGAAAGTGGCGACTCGTCCGGTGCCGCCGCTCAGGGCATGTCACAAAATGGAGTGATGGCCGCTACCTTTGTTCGCGGCTCCGAGGCGCGCTCAGACCCGCACCAGCACTTCGCGCAGCCGCTCCCGCGTGAGGAAAAACTTCACGGATTGGAAATCGGCAAACAGCTTCTCCAGACCGCGGTTGTTGAATAACTGCACCGCCGGGCGCGTGCCGTGCTGGGTCAATTGCAGGGAACTCAATTCCAGGATGCGAAACGTGTAACAGGGAACTCTTTCGAGTTTGTCGTCGGACTCGAAGAATGCCAGCATCTGGCTCTTCTGCCGCGCGATCTTGTGCACGCGCGCCACCACCGCGTGCAGCAAAGCCGGCGCCAGATACTCGAGCGAGTCCCACAGCAGGACGCCGTCGAAATGGTCGTCCGGATAGTCCAGCGCCTGCCGCAGAAAGAAGTCGATGCGGCCGGGATTGGAATGATCGACCGTGCCCCCGGCGCCGAACGTCTCATGCAGGATCTGCAGGAAATTCTCGGAATAGAGCCGGTGCCCCAAGTTGGTGATGAAGTTCACGTTCTCTTGCGATGCGCCGCCTAGATCGAGAATCGTGAGACCGGACTGCCCGCGGATATCCAGGAAGAACTCTTCCAGCGCCCGGCTGCGCCGGGTGGTGACCACTTCGGGCTCGTCGGGTCCGCCATGCCGAAAGCGGCCCGGTGGCGAACCGCCGCCGGACGCGGAACTTCGGAGCTGGCCACGCAAAAAGTTCTTGAGTGGTCCTGGCAGCGGCATGGGCTACGTGGTTTGCCTCAGCGTTTCACTTCGGCGGCGGCGACAGCCGGCGCCGGAGGAGTGGCCGCCGGTGTGGCCGGTTGCGGCTTGGCGGCAGCCCGGGCAGGTTCCGGCTTGATGATATCGATGCTGCCCTTGAAGTACGCGCCGTCCTCGATGATGATGCGCGCCGTGCGGATGTCGCCCACCAGACGCGCGTCTTTGCGGATTTCGATTTTATCGGCCGCTTCCACGTTGCCCTGAATGGTGCCCAACGCGATCACTTCACGCGCCTTGACTGCGGCATGGATGTTGCCGTTGGGGCCGACGGTGAGCTTGTGCTCCAGCAACTCGACGGTGCCCTCCAGGTCTCCATCGACATACAGGTCTTCCTTGCTGAAGATCTGGCCGACGATCTTGACCGCTTTCCCGATGCTGGCCATGCCGCTGCGGGCGTCCGCATCGAATCTTGCGCTAGGGGTGCTGGACACTGGTGCTGCCTCCTTCTTCGATTCTGTAAAACTGGGAGCCGAGGGTGTAGCCACCGGACTTGGCGGGTGGCTGGCTGGCGGGACGAAAGGCTTTGGCGGTTCGTCCTCCCGGCGCTTATTCCACATGCGGGCGCCCTCCTGAAATTGAGATGATTTCGTGCATGATGCTGCCTCTCCAGTCTAACAAGGGCGGGCCGAAAAAGGGCAAGTGAAGTTTCGCGGCCGGGCAGGCGCGTTTTGGGGTGATTCCGCACCAGGCCCGATTGCCGCATAATCAAAACATGGCCGAGGGATTGCGTTTTGCCTGCCAGCCCGGGTGCATCGCCTGCTGCACGCAGAAAGGGTTCGTGTATCTGACCGAAGCCGACGCGCAACGCATCGCGGAATTCCTGGGGCTGAGCGCGCGGGCATTCGAGAAGCGGTACTGCTACCGCACCCGCCGCCAGCTTCGTCTGCGCGTTCCGCGTGAGGCGCAGTGTCATTTTCTGCGCGAGGGTGGATGCTCTATTCACGCCGTCAAGCCAACCCAGTGCCGCATTTTTCCCTTTTGGCCCGAACTGGCAAAGAGCCGCGCCGAGTGGCGGAAGACCGCGAGATATTGCCCCGGCATCGGCCAGGGCCCGCTAATCCAGATCGAATCCGCGCGCGCCGAAGCGCAAGAAATGCGGGAAGCGTATCCGGCGATGTACCCGTAGAGGAAGCAGGCGGTGGGCGGGCTCAGAGCAGGATGTCCCAGTCCTCGCCGGCAACAGGCTCGAACGGCTCACGGAAATCGAGGACCGAGTCTCGGAGGCTTCGGCCGCCGACCGTCGGCGATCCTGGGGTCTTCGAGATCACCAACACTTCGACCGGCTGGCCGGGCGCGAAGGGAAGGCCCTCCAAACGGAGGTCGCCGTGTGCGCCGACTGCCGTATCTTTCCGGTATGCCTGCACGCCATCAATATAGAGGATCTGGCCTGTGCAAGACGCGTCCTGTATTGAGAGAATGGAACCGAGGAGCCCGATGACGAAGTTGACCATTCAGATTCCAGACGACCTCGCGAGTGGCTTGCAGGGGATTGCCTCAGCGCAGAGAACAAGCGTGGAGCAGGTGGCGCTGGAGCATCTGCGTTCCCTCTTCGATAGGGCAGGTTCGCCTGAAGCTGTTTTGCGAGCCGTTCGGAAATTGTCCCATCCGAGTTCTGCCGCTGTGGATGACCTCGATGCCGCGATTGCCGCTGCCCGGATGCCGGTGAGCGACCAGGGCCCTTTCGACCGACGGCGCCGGGGATGATTTACTTGCTGGATACGAACGCGATCAGCGATTTGATGAGAGCGTCCCCGAGAATCGAGAACTGGATGGCGGGATTGGGCGGGGACGATCGCGTGGTTACATGCACGATCGTCCGGGGCGAAGTACTCTTTGGGATTGGCAAGTTGCCGGACGGTAGACGTCGCGATGAGTTGAAGGAGACGGGACACCAGTTCCTGGCCTCATTGCGTTGCGAACCGGTGCCAGAACTGGCGGGCGACTTTTACGCTGCTGTTAAACTCGCCCGGCAACAGCGCGGCCTCGCGCTGGATGAAAACGACCTTTGGATCGCCGCGACGGCACTCGCGCTGGGCGCGACACTCGTGAGCCGTGACAGCGACTTCGCTGGCATTGATGGCTTGCTCGTGGTTGCGCTGAATTAGATGTGGCGTTAGGCTGAGTGAAATCGGAAGTCCTCGTTACTGAGTCCGTCTGTCGGCAGCCCCAGGCCCTTTCGCATGTGCAGCACTACATCGCCAAAGAGTCGCTCGCGCTCGTTGGCCTTGCCGCTATTGGCGATATCCGCCAGAAACGCTCCCATCTTACGCACGAGTTCCTGGTCACCGAGGAGCCACACTTCGCGCACGGTCTTCAGCAACTCAGCCCTCTCGGCAGCCCTCGGGCTGTTTATGTATAGGCTCTCGATGCTCTGGACGATAGCCAAATAGCGCTTTTCCTTTTCCGCTCTTAGCACCGCCTCGGCAGCCACGACAGCGTCGGCTTGCTTGACGGCGAGCTGAGACAGTAAGTTATAGCGCTGCGTTAACCACGCCGTAATGATCGACACAGCGCCGCCGAAAACAACAGCCGCGAAGGTCATTAGGTACGGAAACCACCAAGGCGACGTTCCCAGTGGATTCGATTGTAGCCCTACTGCCATTGCCCCGAGGCGGGCGCTCGCTGAACGCGGGCCGATGTTCCCTACTTCCCTTCCACCGCCGCGATCCTGGCTTGCGCCAGTGCTACCGCTTCTAGCGCGGCTGTGGAGGCATCTCCGGTGGTGGCGGCATACATCTGTTTCTGGGCCTGGTCCAGGTCGGCGCGGGCGCGCGCGATATCGATATCTTCGGCGCGCTCGGCCAGGTTGGCCAGCACACGCACCTGGCCGAAGAGTACTTCTATCAGGCCGCCTTGCACGGCCAGAAAATGGCGCGCGCCGCCAGCGGCATAACTCAGCGCTCCGGCGCCGAGCAGGCTGAGCAGCGGGGCATGACCCGGCAGAATGCCCAGGTAACCGTCCTGGCCAGGCACTTGCACGTCGGTGACTTGCTCGCTCACCATCGCGCGCTCGGGCGTGGCCACTTCGAGTTCGATACTGTCCGCCATCTCAGGCCTTCTTCAGCTCTTCGGCGCGCGCCAAAACCTCTTCGATGGACCCCTGCATGTAGAATGCCTGCTCGGGCAGGTCGTCGTGCTTGCCTTCGGCGATTTCGCGGAAGCCTTTTACCGTGTCTTCCAGCTTCACGTATTTGCCCTTGATGCCGGTGAACTGCTCGGCAACGAAGAAGGGCTGGGAGAAAAAGCGCTGGATCTTGCGGGCGCGGGCGACGGTGAGCTTGTCTTCGTCGGAAAGCTCGTCGATGCCCAGGATAGCGATGATATCCTGCAGGTCCTTGTAGCGCTGCAGAATGCCCTTCACCATCTGCGCGCAGCCGTAATGATCCTGGCCGATAATGATGGGATCCAGGATGCGCGAGGTGGAAGCCAGCGGATCCACCGCCGGATAAATGCCCAGCGCGGCGATATCGCGCGACAGGTTGGTGGTGGCGTCCAGGTGGGCGAAGGCCGTGGCGGGAGCCGGGTCGGTGTAATCGTCGGCGGGCACGTAGATAGCCTGCACCGACGTGATGGAGCCTTTCTTGGTGGAAGTGATGCGCTCTTGCAGTTCGCCCATTTCGGTGGCGAGGTTGGGCTGATAGCCCACCGCGGACGGCATGCGGCCCAGCAGCGCCGAAACTTCCGAACCCGCCTGGGTAAACCGGAATATGTTATCGATGAAGAGCAGCACGTCCTGCCCTTCCTGATCGCGGAAGTACTCGGCCACGGTCAGCCCGGTCAGGCCCACCCGCAGGCGCGCGCCGGGCGGCTCAGTCATCTGGCCGTAGATCATGGCGCATTTCGACTTGCGGTAATCCTTGGGATCGATGACGCCGGACTCCTGCATCTCGAGCCACAGGTCGTTGCCTTCCCTGGTCCGCTCGCCCACGCCGGCAAACACCGAAACACCGCCGTGCTTCTGGGCGATGTTGTTGATCAGCTCCATGATAATGACGGTCTTGCCCACGCCGGCGCCGCCGAACAGGCCGATCTTGCCGCCGCGCAAATAGGGCTCGAGCAGATCGATTACCTTGATGCCGGTCTCGAACATCTCCAGGCGCGTCGATTGGTCTTCAAATGATGGCGAGGGCCGATGGATGGGGAAATACGTCTTGGCATTCACCGGGCCCATTTCGTCCACCGGCTGGCCGATCACATTGAGGATGCGCCCCAGCGTTTCCGGACCCACCGGCACTTGTACCGGGTGGCCCAGGCTGATGGCTTGCATGCCGCGCACCAGGCCTTCGGTGGGCTGCAGCGCCACCGTGCGCACACGGCCTTCGCCGATGTGCTGTTCCACTTCGCAGATGATATCGATGGGCTGGGGGGCGTCGAATCCCTCGCTGGTGACGCGAATGGCGGTGTAGATAAGGGGGATCTGCCCCTCGGGAAACTCGCAGTCCACGGCCGGGCCGGCCACTTGCACTACTTTTCCGATGATGGTTCCGTCGCTTGCCATAGCTTCCTTTTACCCTGCTGCCGCGGCGCCACTGACCACCTCGATGATTTCCTTGGTGATGCTGGCCTGGCGCACGCGGTTCAAGAACAGTGTCAACTTGTCGATCATTTCGGCCGCGTTCGAAGTGGCCGCGTCCATGGCGGTCATGCGCGCGGCGTGCTCGGCGGCCGACGACTCGATCAGCGCGTGGAAGAATTCCATCTCCACGTAGCGCGGCAGCAGCACGTCCAGCATCGCGGCGGGCGACTGTTCGAAGATGTAGTCCACCGTGCCCGGCCTGCCGGCCGCCGCGGCCGGCAGTTCCACCGGCAGCACCCGCGACACAGTCAGCTTCTGCGTGGCCACGCTCTTAAACTCGTTATAGATGATATAGACCGCGTCGATTTCCGCGCGGCGGAACATGTCCATCGCCCTGCGCGCAATGGCGGCGGTGTCGTTATAGGCGGGCTTGTTGGCCAAGCCGATCGATTCGCCCGCAATCGCAGCGTGGCGTTTGCGGAAGAAATCGCGGCCCTTGCGGCCAATCAGCTCCAGCTTGACGGAAGCTTGGGGACGCTCCTTGATGAAGCGCTGCGCGCCTTTGATGAGGTTCGTATTGAAGGCGCCGGCGAGGCCTTTGTCGGCGCTGAGTACCAGCAGCAGGACGTTGTGCTCCTCGCGGCGGGCGAGCAGCTCGTTCTGGCCGGCCAGGTCGTCGAGCGCCGCGGCCGCGGCTACGTTGGCCAGCACGCTGCGCAGCATACCGCCGTATGGACGCGACCGGATGACGCGATCCTGCGCGCGGCGCAGCTTGGCCGCCGAGACCATCTTCATGGCCTTGGTGATCTGCTGCGTGTTCTTGACCGAGCGGATGCGCCGCCGGATGTCGATCAGGCTAGGCATGCGCCGGTTCCGCGGTTTTCTGATCGGCCACGAACCGCGCCTTGAATTCTTCCACCGCAGCCTTGAGTTTGCCGCGCAGCTCATCGTCCAACGCCTTCTTGGTGCGAATTTCGTCCCACAATCCGCGGTGGGCGTTTTCGATGAAGCGGTAGAGTTCGTCCTCGAATTTGCGGCACTGCTCCACCGGGAGATCGTCCAGGTAGCCCTGCGTGCCGGCGAAAATAATGGCGACCTGCTTCTCCACCGGCAGCGGCAGGTATTGGTTCTGCTTGAGAATCTCCACCAGGTGCTTGCCGCGGTTGAGCTGCGCGAGCGATGCTTTGTCTAAATCGCTGCCGAACTGGGCGAACGCCGCCAGGTCGCGGTATTGCGCCAGGTCCAGGCGCATGCTACCGGCGATCTGCTTCATGGCCTTGATTTGCGCGTTGCCGCCGACGCGGCTGACCGAGATGCCCACGTTGATGGCCGGGCGCACGTTGGAGTTGAACAGGTCGCTTTCCAGGAAGATCTGCCCGTCGGTGATGGAAATGACGTTGGTGGGAATGTAGGCGGATACGTCGCCGGCCTGGGTTTCGATGAACGGCAGAGCCGTCAGCGAGCCGCCGCCGTGCGCGGCGCTCAGCTTGGCGGCGCGCTCCAGCAGCCGGCTATGCAAGTAGAAGACGTCGCCCGGATAGGCTTCGCGCCCCGGCGGCCGCCGCAGCAGCAGGGAGATTTCGCGGTAAGCGGCGGCGTGCTTGGAAAGATCGTCGTAGATGCACAGCGCGTGGCGGCCGCTGTCGCGGAAGAATTCGCCCATCGCGCAGCCGGAGAATGGGGCGATGTACTGCATCGGCGCCGGGTCGGATGCGGTTGCGGCCACCACGATGGTGTATTCCATGGCGCCGAAATCCGTGAGCGTCTTCACCACCTGGGCCACCGTGGATCGCTTCTGGCCAATCGCGACATAGATGCAAATCATGTCGCCGCCCTTTTGGTTGATGATGGTGTCGAGCGCGATGGCGGTCTTGCCGGTTTGGCGGTCGCCGATGATCAGCTCGCGCTGGCCGCGGCCGATCGGGATCATGGCGTCAATGGCCTTGATGCCGGTCTGCATCGGTTCCTTCACCGGCTGGCGCGCCACCACGCCGGGCGCCAGGCGCTCCACCGGGTTGAACTGCGAGGTCTGGATGGGGCCCTTGTCGTCGATCGGATGGCCGAGCGCATCCACCACGCGGCCGATCAGGGCGTCGCCTACCGGCACCGACATGATGCGCCGCGTGCGCCGCACCTCGTCGCCTTCCTTGATCTCCGTGTAGTCGCCCAGCAGCACCGAGCCCACCTGGTCTTCTTCCAGGTTCATGGCGATGCCGGCCACATCGTGGGGGAACTCGATCAGCTCGCCGGCCATCACCTTTTCCAGACCGTGAATTCTGGCGATGCCGTCGCCCACCGAAATCACCGAGCCGACCTCGGAGACGTCGATCGCCTTCTCGTAGTTCTCAATCTCCTGGCGGAGAATGCTGGTAATCTCGTCCGCTCGAATCTGCGCCATATTCTTTTCCGTTACGATGAACTTTCCGCGCTGAGCCGCCGCCTGAGGGTCTGCAACTGGCCGCGCACCGAGCCGTCATACACCGTGGAGCCGATGCGCGCCAGCACGCCGCCGATCAGCGAGGCGTCGACCGCGAACTGCGCGCGAAGGCGCTTGTCGCTGGCCTTTTCGAGCACCGCGGTCAGCGCCGCGCGCTGCTCTTCGGTCAGCTCGCGCGCCGAAGCCACCTGGGCGCGGGCGAACCCCAGCCGCTCATCGAGAATCTGCTCGAAGGCGTTGACCACGTCGCTGAACTCGGCAATCCTGCGACGATCGATCAATACAAACAAGAAATTGCGCGTAATGCGCGATAGCCCCAGAATGTCCGCCACGCGACCGATGACGGCCCGCTTGCGGGCCGGGGGCACCGCCGGGGTGATGAGGGCATTGCGCAGCTCAGGTGACTCGAGCGCGCTGGCGAAGGAGCGCAGCTCGCCCAGCGCGTCCTGCGGAGCCAGCGCGGAGCCGGCGGCGGTCACCACATCGGCAAGCGCGTTCGCGTATCGCGTGGCTACGGCGGAAACAGGCATGGTGGCTCAGTTCCTGACGGCCGGCGGATGAAGGCCGCGCACGAAGCCGCCCACCAGCCGGTCTTCGGTGTCCGCATCCATCCGGGCGCGGACTTTCTGCTCCGCCAGATCCACCGCCAGTTGCGCGGCATAGCATTGCAAGTCGAGGCGCGCGGCTTTCTGTGCCGTCCGAATTTCCTGTTCGCCGAGGGCCCCGATCTTGGCGATTTCGGCCGCGGTCTGCTGCGCGAAGCGCTCGACTTCGGCGGCTGATTCCTTCTGCGATTCGGCGCGCAGAGCCGCAATTTCCGTGTCCAGGCTGGCCAGCCGGCGGTCCACTTCGGCGGCGCGTGCAGCGGCCGCCTCGGCGGTGCGTTCCGATTCCACCAGGTCCTTGCTGATTCCGGCGGCGCGCGCCGCGTAATAAGGGCCGGCGTGTTTGCGAATCAGGTAGCCCAGCCCGCCTGCCAGGAGCAGGAAGTTCGCCCACTCCCAGATTTTGAGGTTGCCTTCGCCGGAAGCCGCGGCTTCCTTCTTATTAGGCTCCGCCGCCAGCACCGCGGTAGACAGGCCGGCCGCCAGAACGGTGAGCGATACCGCCAACAGCAGCCGCTTCATGCCGCTCTCCCGCGCAGGATGGAATCCGCGATCTGGTTGGCGAGCGCGTCGCTCCCGGCGGCCAGTTCCGGCTTCAGGACTTCGGCGTCCTCGGCAAGCTGCCGCTGCGCGTCGCGGACGATCTGCTCGGTGCGCTGCCGGGTCGCCAGAAGCTCGCCGGCCTGGTGCTCGGCAAGTTGCCGGTGCGCCTGCTCCTGCGCCTGGTAGACTTCCGAGCGCGCCGCCCGCAAGGCGGCTTCATATTGCGCGGTCTTTGCCGCGGCCAGCTCCAGGGCTTCGGCGGCCAGCTTACGAGCGCCTTCGGTCGCATCGTAGCGCTGCTGAAGCACTTTCTCCAGAGGCTTGAAGAACATGTACTTCAGATAGAAGTCGAGCGCAAACACCAGCAGGAAGGTAGGCACAGCCCTCAGCAGTAGCTGCCCTAGGTCGTGGAGCATTGTATCCATGGGAAACCGGCGAGAGGTGCCCGTCTAATGAAGGCTCAGAGTACCATCCGGCGGAAAGGGCAGTCAACAGGTGTTGGGACGGGGCGCATACCCCCACGGGTCGCGGCGGAATACCCAGGTCGCAACGACCGGTAACAGGAAAACCTCGGTGCAGAAGGTGAAGCGATATGTCCCGTAGTAGACGAGCTCGGTCACCAGGACCACGAGGAACATGCCCGTGACAAGAATCCGGAAAAGTGGATCCATTGTGCGGAGGGTCCTTAGGCTCAGCAGAACCGCCGCGTAGAGAGCCGCGCGGAAAAGGAACACGCAATAGGAGCCCCAATTCGGTATCCAGGGTACCGGAACAAGGCCGCGGATCAGCTTGCCGACTTCCAGCCGAGGGAGCCCCAACCAATGCTGTTTCAGAAATGCTATGCCCTTCCGGTGATAATAACGGTCCACCTGCAGCTCGCTCATCGTTGCGGCCAGATCTTTCTTGGCTGTTTGACCGGGGATCTCGTCCGGGAAGACCCAATAGCCCCACACAGCCAGGTTCGAGGCAACGTAATCGTTGTTCGCGCCGTAAAGGGTCTCCCCCTCGATGGTGCTGAGAACCGGAAACTCTCCGCTGAGCGCGTAATTCCGGGCGATCCATAGCCCCGAAGGCAACCAGAACAACGCTGCCGCCGCAACGAACCGTCCCGGCACCCGCCGAATACGGAACATGGGAATCGCCGCGAGACCAGCCATCACGGGGAGCAGGATGAAATTCGACCGCACCAGGACAGTGAGTCCAAGAACCAGCGCGCCCGGATAAAATGCCCGTCCGCCCCGCAGGAGCAGGAGCGTCCCCAGAGCCGCCACAAATACATAAGCAATTTCAGCGCATCCCGTCGCGGCCAGCGTGAGCGCGACCGGATACAGCGCGTAGCCCGCGCCTGCCGCAGCCGAGATTCTGCGGTCGCGGCTCAGCATCCAGGTAATCCCGAACAGGAGCACTGCGTTCGCTGCGTTCAGGCAAGCGGCCGTCACGCGGACCGAAGTGGTGTCGTCGGCGCCGGAAGCGAGCCAAGCAGAAGCGGATAACAGAGCGGGCCACACGGGGGCCCGCTCCATAGTCCGCGTGTCTCGCCACAAGGTTGCCACCACGTAGCCCCGGCCTGCCGCCAGGTTGCGGGCGATGCCCATACAAAGCAGGGCGTCACCACTCACCGCTGGCTTCGTGCTTATCAAAACTATCCAGTTGGATGCGATCGCCACCGCCAACACAAGGAGCGTTCCGCGCACAAACGACCTGCGGCTTTGTGACGGTGATTGTTCCAACTCGTCCTTCCAGTCGTGGGAGGTGACTCGATGGAGGAGGCGAGTGAGCATGTCACTCCGGCTGCCGTGCGGACCTCCAGCGTATCACACCGGCGCCAGCCTTCCGGCAGCCATCGAACTTTGTTGCAGCCGTTCGCGTATTATGTTCCTGAATGGCAACCAGTGCGCCGGCCAGTATTACCATCCCGTTACAGATCGACTCCGTCGTCAAGCGTTTCGGTGAAGTGATCGCCGTCGATGGCATATCGCTCGAAGTTCATGAGCGCGCCTGTCTTGGTTTGCTCGGCCCCAACGGCGCCGGTAAATCCACGCTGATTCGCAGCATCGTCGGCCGCGTCCGGCCCGATTCCGGCAGCGTGCGCGTCTTCGGGCATCCGGCCAGCTCGCCGGCGGCCCGTCAAGAGCTGGGCTGGGTGCCGCAGGAGCTGGCGCTGTATCCGCTGCTCACCGGCCGCGAGAATCTGGACGCCTTCGGCCGTTACCAGGGACTGCGCGGCAAAGCTCTGCGCGAGGCCATCCAGTGGTGCCTCGAATGGGCCTCTCTCTCCGACCGCGCCGATTCCGTCGTGAAGACCCTATCGGGTGGCATGCGCCGGCGCCTCAACATGGCCGCCGGGATGATCCATCGCCCGCGCCTCGTGCTGCTCGACGAGCCGACCGTCGGCGTCGACCCGCAATCGCGCAATCGAATTTTCGAGATGGTCGAGGCTCTCCGCGCCGAAGGCACCACCGTGATCTACACCACGCACTATATGGAAGAGGCCGAGCGCCTGTGCGATAGCATCGCGATCGTGGATCATGGCCGCATCATTGCCCAGGGAACCAAGGATGAGTTGGTGGCGCAGTCCTTTGGCTCCCGCAGCGATGTTCTCATGCGTCTCGACGCCGCGGCCCCCAACGCGGCGGCATGGACGGCCTCGCGCGGCGGAACCCTTCAGGACGGGGTCGCGCATTTCCCGGTCGACAGGCCCTCCGACATCGCATCGCTGCTCGACGCTGCCGCACGCGATGGCCTCAACGTCATCGATCTGGTCCTGCGCCGGCCCAATCTCGAATCCGTATTCTTGCAACTCACCGGAAGGGACCTCCGACAATGATCGCCGCCATCGTTCGCAACGGCTTCCGCGCACTGCGCCGCGATCGCGGAGCGCTGATTCTCTGCTTCGTTCTGCCGGTCGCCTTCTTCAGCATCTTTGCCCTCGTGTTCGGCCCCATGTCGGGCAATTCCACGCCGCGCGTGAACGTCCTGGTGGTGGACGAAGATCGCAGCGCGGCTTCCGAGCGCCTGGTCGGCGGCTTGCACCGGGAGCGCGCGCTGGCCACCGACACGCGCCCCGAAACCAAAGCCGGGGAGCCGGCGCCGCCCGAGTACACCGCTGCCACCGCCGAAGCAGCCGTCAAACGCGGCACCGCTCCGGTCGCCCTCATTATTCCCGCCGGCTTTGGCGCCAATCCAATCTCGTTCGCGCCCGCAGCGGGCCGCAAGCCGATCCGGATTCTGCACGACAGTTCCAACCCGGTAGCCGCGCAGATGGTCGCGGGCCTGCTGCAAAAGGTCGCGATGACGTCTTTGTCGGGCTCCATGGCGGACTTGGGGATGCGGTACTTCGCGCTGGCCAGCGGCGGCCTGACGCCGCAGCAGCGGCAGAACCTCGAATCGAGTCTTGTGCGCATGCGCGATCAGGCCGCACAGCGCGATCTCAATGGCGACGCCCCGGCCTCGGCCAACGGCGACAACGTCGGCGGGCTGGTTTCGGTCGAGATGCGTGACATCGTCGGCGAGAACAAGAAAAGCCCGATGATCGCGTTTTACGCGGCGGGAATCGGCGTCATGTTTCTGCTGTTCACCGCCAGCGCTTCCGGAGGCAGCCTGCTGGACGAAGCCGAGAGCGGCGCGCTTGACCGCATCCTCAGCGCCCGCGTCAGTATGACTACGCTGCTGGCCGGTAAGTTGACTTACAGCATGCTCCTGGCCTGCTGCCAGCTCACCCTCATGTTTCTATGGGGCGCGGCGGTCTTCCATCTGGACCTGTTCACGCACCTGCCCGGATTTTTCGTGATGACCGTGGCCACCTCGTTCGCCGTGGCGTCATTCGGCATGTTGCTGGCCAGCTTCTCTCACACGCGCGCACAGCAAGCCGCTATTGGCACCCTGCTCATCCTCACTATGTCGGCGATTGGCGGCAGCATGTTTCCGCGCTTCCTCATGCCCGAGACTATGAAGAAGGTGGGGCTGCTGACTTTCAACGCCTGGGCCATCGACGGTTACACCAAGGTCTTCTGGCGCGATGAGCCCGTATCGCACCTGCTTCCCCAGGTGGCCGTGCTGATTGGCTTCGGCGTGCTTCTCTTCCTGATCGCGCGCCGTTTCGCGCGCCGCTGGGAATCGGTGTGAGTTAGTTGGGTTTTGCCGTGCCCTGTGTTGCGTACCGCTCCCTACGGTCGCGGCTCCGATACACGTTTAGAGGGAGCGGTTTCTCGATAGAGCTGAATCTGCCGGTCGCCGGCGTCAAACATCATTCTTCTTTTTTTTCCGGAACAGAAAGACGAGGCCCGCGAAACCCACGGCTGCGACAGCCAACTCGCCCGCCATCCCCGGTTCAGGCACGGGGATGGCACAAAACGCAGGAACCGTAATCCCCAAACCCATAAGGAGCGCAAATGTTAGGCATTTCATAAGAGCGATCCTACATGTGCAGCTTACCCCCTGTCAATTCAAATCAGTACTCATGAATCTTTATCGGTACTTAACGCGCAACATCGGTACTTACGGCGCAAATGTAATATGCAAGTTTGGCAAGGCGGCCCAAGTTACTTCACCTGCGCTACTTGCTTGCCAAACTGGCTTTGGCGCTTTCTTCTTCGCCCCACTGGAATGGCGCGTCGCCGGAAAGTTCGAGGAACAGCTTGTAATTCGCTCGGGCCGCGTCTGGCCGGCCCTGCTTTTCGGCGGCCCGGCCGCGCAGGAAGAACAGGCGCGGGAACCAGCAAGCTGAAAACGCGTCGATGCCGCCTGGCTGCGGAATCGGATTGCGATCGAGGAGCGTCGCGGCACTCGCGGCCTGCCCGGTCTCCAGGTAAGCCCAGGCGAGCAGCACCGGTAACTCCGCATCGGTGGGTGCGGCATTTTCGTAGGCGCGCCGCAGCACCGGCAGGGCCGCATCGAACTGTTTTCCCAGCAGCAGAGCCTGCCTGAGCACGAAATCCCGTCTCCCGACTTGTTCGGGACCGGGCGCCAGTTTCTCCGCGCGCACGCTCCACTCGGCCGGACTTGCCGGGGGCTCGGCCAGGAACGCCGCCAGAGCCGCGGCCTGCACGGTTCCCAAGGCTGCCTGGGCGTGCGTCCGCGCTGCGCCGCGATCGCCCATGTAGAGGCTCCAAATCGCCAGTTGCGCGTGCGCCTCGGCCGCCAGGGCGCGTGCCGCACCGTTCCCTTCGCGGCGCGCTAGCGCTTCCAGATCGCGGTATCCTTCCCGGCGCCGGCCACTCAGGAATCGCCACTGGGCGCGGTAGAGGTCCGCCGCCGGATCCTGCGCCGCGAAGCGCACCTGGATGTAAGTCTCCGACAAACCATCGGCGCCCGCCCGGTCGCCGGTCATCAGGCGCACCAGCGCCGCCTTGAGCCAGTCGCCGCCATTCTGGAAGTGCGGATCCTTTTTCGCCACCTGCACATAAAAAGCCTCAGCCTGGCGCGGGTGGCCGGTCAGCAATTGCACATCGCCCAGCGAATCGAGCGGGTTTGGATCGGAGGGCCGCAGCGCCTGATAGCGCCGCAGCGCAGCCACGGCATCGTCCAGATGGCCGCCGAAGGCTGCCGCGTAGGCCCCCTGGTTCAGGGCCGCCACTTGGGTGGGATCGAGATCCAACGCTTTGCGGAAAGCCGCTTGCGCCGCGCCATAATCGCGGCGGGCAAACGCGAGATTGCCAAGCTCCAGCCATACCTCCGCATTCGCCGGCTCGGCCGCGGCCACCGCCGCTAGCGCTTCTTGCCGCGCGGCCGATTGGTTTTCCAGCGTGGCTATTTCCAGCCGCAGCCGGGCCTGTTCGCTGGCGGGCGTCTCCGTAGCGCGAGCCAGCGCCCGGTTGAGACAATCCAACGCGCCGGCGCGGTCGCCGTGTTCCACCTTGAGTCCAGCCAGCAGGCGCGCAGCCGGGCCGAACCCCGGATCGGCCTCGAGGGCCGCTTCCGCCCGCGATGCCGCTTCGGCCGGGCCGGCGGCTTCGAGCGCGTCGATGTAGGCGTGCAGCGCGGCCTGATTGTGCGTCGCGTAGCCGGATGCACGGGGGGAAATCTGCCGCGCCAGCGCGCTGGCAGCCGTCAGAACATCGCCGCCATCGGCTTCGGTGGTCAACCCAGCGACGATCCGGCCGGTGCGCGGATCGGCCAGGCTCAGCCGCACTTCCAAACGGCCATTGCGAATGACATAGTCGCCATAGCCGATGCGTGTGGCGCCGAGCGACAACGCCGCTGCCTGGCCGGCGGAGATGCCGGGTGCCGCGACCGGCCTCGCGCCCAGTGCACGGTCCATCGCCAGCAAACGCGAGCTCGGAATGGCGTAGAGTTCCGGTGCTCCGGCCAGCTCCGCGTCCAGAATCTCCTCGAATGCGCGGCCCACCCAGTCGGCGGCCGGTTCGGAGCTCAGATTCTCAAACCGCAGCACGGCCAGCCGCTGCACAGCCGGCACAGCCGCTTGGCGCGTGCAGGAAATCTGGGCGAGCACAACCACCAGCGCAAGCGGGAAAGCCAGTCGCGCCACCGGTTGGCAGGCGAAAACGCCCGCCCCACGCGCTTGCAAATTCCTCGACGGCAAGGTGGGACAGACGCCCGGGTTTCGGGTCCGAAGCGGACTTTCGTCTGTCATCCCGCCGGCGTTTGGACCCACTATTCCCCGGCAAGCACTAAAGAACACGCGGCACCCGCGCCATCAGCTCCTTGAATTCGGGCAGCTCCTTCAAAGTGGCGAAATCCGGCTCCTCATCCAGGCTCTTCTTTTGTTTGAATCCCTCTTCGAGCGCCTTGCGAAGGTATCGCAGCGCGAGATCGTTGCGTCCCGATTTCGCGTACACTTTGGCCTGGTAGAAATGATACTTGGCGCGCTCCTCGATGCTGGTCTCTTCCAGAATCTGCCCGGCGCTGCCGTGATGTTCGAAAACGTCCGGATCCATCCGCAAAGCGTTCTGCATGCATTCGCTCGCTCGCGCGTAATCCTTGCGGTTGAACCATGCGCGACCCAGGTTTTCGTAGACGGTGGCGGACCGGGCCTCGCCGGGCGCCGTCTTTAGCGCGCGGTTATACCAGTTAATGGCGCGGCGGTAGCTCTTCCTGGCATAGTAAATGGTGCCGAGATTATTCAACGCCTCCATGTAATCCGGCTTCAGCTTGAGGGCGCGCTCGTAAGCTTTGCGGGCGTTGTCGAGTTGCAGAGTCTGCTGGTAGGCGATGCCGAGCTTGTTCTGCACCACCGCATCTTGCGGCGGGCCGGTCTGATAAACTTCGATGGCCTCGCGGTATTTCTTCTCGGCCATGAAAATATCGCCACGCGCTTCGCTGGACAGCGGCGGCGCTGGCGGCTGGGCCGCCGGACTGGGTGTGTCCGGCACCGCCTGGGCCGAGAGGGAACTCAAGGCGGCTGCCAGTAGCAGACCCGCCGGCAGGATCGGCATATGCGACTGACTCCCTTACCTTATTTGAACACACCCAGCAGGCGGCGCAAGATGCTCTTTTTTTCCGCCGGCTTCTGCGCGCCCTGAGCTTTCGGCGGAGCGGGCGGGGCCTGCTGCGCCGCCTCGGCGGAAGTCTGCCGCGCGGCGCGGCGCGCCACCGCCGCCGGCGCCATCTTCGCGCCGCCTCCGGCCGGGCTATCCGTGGCAGCAACCGGGTTGCCGCCGCCGGTGTCCCAGCCGGCCACGTTGGTAACGCCCGTCCGCCCGCCGTGCAGGGGGCACGTGCCTACCGGCTCGGTGCCGGCAATGTACACCTCGGTCTGCGTCTTCGGGCAGGCGGGCGTGGCCGGCATCCCGGATTGCGGGTCGATCTCCACGCTGACTACTCCCGCCGGCGCCGTAAACTCCTTGGCATCGCGATACTCGCGGAAATTGAGCGCGCGCTTCATGAACTCCCCCCAGATCGGCGCCGCCGATTTCGCCCCCTCCAGATCCAGATCGCGATTGTCGTCGAACCCGACCCACACCACGCACAACAATTCGGTCGTGTAGCCGGCGAACCAGCCGTCGCGCGAAGTCCCGGTCTTGCCCGCCGCCGGCACAGAGAAGCCCTGGTTGCGTACCCCCGCGCCCGTGCCTGTTCCGCGCAGCACCTCCTGCAGCATGTTGGTCATCACGTAGGCGATGCGCGGATCGAGCACCTGCTTGGCTTCGATCGCGTTCTTGTAGATCACCTGGCCCTTGTCCGTGCGCACCATGTTGAGGAAGCTCGGCTTTACCCAAACGCCCCGGTTGGCGAACATGGTATACGCGCCGGCCGCTTCGAGCGGCGTGATCTCATACGCGCCCAGCGCCACCGCCGGCGTCGGATGGATGCGATAGTTCATCCCCGCCCGGTTGGCCATCTCCACCACCGCGTCGAATCCCACCATCTCCGCCACCTTCACCGTCGCCACGTTCATCGAATGCGCCAGCGCGTCGCGCAGCGTCACGTGGCCGTGAAACTCATGGTGGAAGTTGCTGGGCTCGTATGGCTTGCCATCGAACCAGAAGGTAGTCGGCTCATCGTCCACCATCGTGCTCGGCGTGATCACGCGCGGGCCGCCTTCTACCGCCGTATCCATCGCAGCGGCGTATACAAACGGCTTGAAGATGGAGCCCGGCTGCCGCTTGGCGAGCACGTGGTTCAACTGGCTCATGCCGTAGTTGCGGCCTCCGGCCAGCGCCTTCACTTCGCCCGTATGCGGATCGAGAGCCACCAGCGCCACCTGCGGCTCCGGCGGCGTCTGGCCCTTGAAACGCCACTGCCGCTTGATCTGGTCGTCCACGCTCTGCATCCCCAGCCGGATGGCCTCCTCCGCCGCCTTCTGCAGCCGCATGTCGAGCGTCGTGTAAAGGCGAAAGGCGTTGTTCTGAAAATCGGCATCCAGGAACTTGGTCTGCACTGCGTCGTTCACCATGTCGACGAAATACGGCGCTTCCTGCGACTGCGCCGCGCCCTTGGGGGCAACCACCGGCGCATCCACCGCCAGCGCGTAGTCGCGGTCGCTCACGTATCCGTTCTGGCGCATCATGCCCAGCACCAGGTTGCGCCGCTCCTTCACCCGGTCCGGGTGCCGATATGGATCGAAATGTGCCGGGTTTTGAATCATGCCGGCCAGTTCCGCGGCCTCCGGCAACGTGATCTGGCTGAGATCCTTACCGAGAAACGCCTCAGACGCTTCGCCGAACCCGTGGATGCGGAACGAGCCGCGCGATCCCAGGTAGATATCGTTGGCGTAGTCCTCGAAGATCTGTTCCTTGCTCAACCGCTGCTCCAGCTCGAGCGTGATCATCATCTCGGCCAGTTTACGCGTCCAGCGCTTCTCCTCGGTCAGCCACAACATGCGCGCCAACTGCTGGCTGAGCGTGGACGCCCCCTGCCCCTTCCGTCCTTCCTTCAGATCCACGTAAGCGGCTTTGATGATGCGCGAAGGGTCAAAGCCCGCGTGCTGGAAGAAGTGCTTGTCCTCGGCCGAAGTCACCGCATCCACCATCACCTTGGGGATGTCGGCGAACTTCACCATGCGCCGTTTTTCGCGATTCGGGCCGGAAAGGGCGGTGATGAGCTGCGGCTCCAGTTGGTATTCGTTGCGAGCCGTGTTGTCCTGCAGGGAAACGATCGCGGAAATCCGGCCCCCGGCAAAGTTGATCAGCCCCGCCTCCTGGTCGAAATAGGAATCCGGCCCGGGGAAAATCTCGATCGCGTTCGGATGAAGCTGATAGTAGCCGTCCGGGTTGGAACGCGATTCGCCGTAGCCGCTGCGCCGCAGGTCCGCTGCGATGTCCTCCGGCGTCAGCGCGTCTCCCACCGCTACGGATTGGGGCCCGGCGAAAATCTTGGCCGTGTTGGCGAACGGCCCCAGCCGCAGCTTCTCGTCCATCAACTGCGCATACGTGGCATAGAAGTGAATGAAAACGCCGAGCGCCAGGATGAAGGCTATCGACGCCCCGATCACTAGCCAGCGGCCCACCGGGCTGAGGAAGAACCTCGCCAGTCCCGACGCACGCGGGATGCGGACTTTCATTTCCTTTTTGGCCACTTTTTCTAATTGTCTCATGAAGGCGAGGGAACTCCCGGAATTGCGACACGGCTGCCTCCACTCCAGTGAAGCACGCCGCCTTCCATCCGCCGATTTCACAGCGCGGTCCAGCTTTTTCAATAGCTTCGCGGCGCGGCTGTCGCATGGAGCGTGTGGGTTTTGACGCAGTGAGATCGGTCGTAGGGGCCGCGTATGCCCCGGCTCCTCCTATGTGGCGGCAGGGCACGCTGGTGCATTCCCGGCCGTGACGCGGCGGAGGTAGGACGGGCGATCGGTTTTTGTCGCCTGTCTTCTTGGGTGTCTTCCCTTCGCCAACGACAGGCCACAAAAGGCGATGGCCTGTCCCACCGGTTTCTTTTCGGGCGCTGTAGTGGAAACGTGTCCCGCCGGGTCTTTGTATATGAGCGTCCATAATTCTGACTTCAGGCCGGAAGTTCGCTCCTGAGCCGAGGACGTTAGAGATGACTTCAATAATCAAATCAGTGGGACGCCTGGTCACGGCGCTATCGTTCGTGATTCTCCCAGTGGCCGCCATCGCGGCAAGCCCAGCCCTTTCATTTACCGCGCGCTCATTGAACTTCGATTCGGGAAACACCGCGCTACTCGCTTTGGATGGACAGGGCAACGCCTACCAGGTGACGACCGTGACGGATTCATCCGGGCGCGCCTGGATTCGCGTGACGAAGACCAACGCGCAGGGTGTGATTGTGGCGACTATCCAGTTTGGCGGCACAGCCACGGATACTCCAACGGCGATCAAGGTAGATGCCCAGGGCGAAGTGGTGATCGCGGGCACGACGAATTCGAAGGATTTTCCGGTGACGAACTCCATTGTGCCAACCGTGCAACGCAGCGCTGCGTTCGTGGTGAAGGTGGACTCCGGGCTGACCGGCATCATCGCGTCTACTCTAATCGGCGGTAGCAATTACGCAGCGTCTTGCCGGTATTGCGGCACTGGCGCCAGCGCGCTGGATGCGGATTCGGCGGGCAACATCTACCTGGCCGGTTACACCGCAGCGCTGGACTTTCCCGTCACCGCCGGCGCCTACCAGACCACACCTCCCGGTTACGACAACTTCGGTTCGGCCAGCTTTGGATTTGTGGGGGAAATATCGCCGGGCCTGAGCAAGATTGTCTTCGCAACCTACTTTGGATCGGACGCGGTAAACTGCATGGGCAGCGAATGCATCGGGGCCTGGGGATCGACGGGCTTCGTCGCGCTGGCGGTGGACACGTCTGGTGCAATCATCGCGTCGGCAGACGTCTACCTGCGGGTGGCGCCTCCGCCTCCGGCGGTCGGAACCACGACCGTCAAGTTCGCACCGGGAGGCGGCTCGGTTGTGTGGAGCACCGCCATCAATCCCAACGGCGACTCCCAAGAAATCAGCGCGCTGGCCCTCGATGGAAGCGGGAACGTTCTCGTGGTGGGCGTCGCCGAGAACGGCGCTGTCGGAACGGCGGGCACGGTGCAGCCGTGTTTCGGCCCCAATAACGAGATCGTCTCTGTAATCGTTGGCGGCTTCATCGGCAAGCTCTCCGGCTCCAGCGGAGCGGTAAGTTCCTGACTGGTTTCGGCTGCGAAGAAGGCTCCGTGCCGGAGTCCGTCGGCAACTCAGTTAGCTCGGTTGCAGTCGACGCATCGGGCACGATCTGGATCACCGGCACCGCTGACCCGTCAACGCTCCCGGTTACGCCGAAGTTGCATGGGTCCGGTTCCTCCTACGTGGCGGCACTGGCGCCGGACGGGTCGTCGGTCGAGGCCCTGTACGAGGCAGGCGCCGCCATGTTCGGACAGGCGCTGGCGCTGACTTCCACGGGGAACCCCATGGTCCTCGGCGGCGCTGGTTTCCTGATGCTGCCGAATACCGCTGGCGGTCCGTCGTTAACGGGCGTGGCGAACTCCGCGGGCAGCGTGGCATCGGGCTTGATTGCGCCGGCGGAGTTGATGTCATTCTACGGCACGGGTTTGGGGCCAGCGACGCCGCTCAACGCTCAGGTTGTGAACGGCGTTGTCCAGAGTAACCTCGGCGGTTATCAGTTGTTGTTCGGCGGCGTCGCTGCGCCCCTGCTTTATATAGGCGCGAATCAGATCAACGCCGTGGTGCCCTCTGAAGTGTCCGGCAAGGATTCGGTATCTGTCACTCTGGTTACGCCGACCGGTACTTTCTCCTTGGCGGATCTGTACATCCGGCCTTCCGAGCCCGAGATCTTTCACGACCCTGTGGTGGGCACCGCCGTGGCCATCAGCCAGGACGGGACGCTCAACTCATCTTCGAATCCGGCGCACGCAGGCGAGTTGGTCTCAGTTTGGGGCACCGGCGCCGGAGCGCCATACGCCGGGCTGTTCCCCGCCGATGGCACGATTGTCCCTATCTCAGGAAACCTCCTCACCTATCCCGCGCTGCCGGTTTCCGTGCTTGATAGAAATGACTCGCTGGAGGTGGTCTACGCCGGAGATTCGCCGGGTGAGGTATTCGGCCTGTTGCAGGTCAACTTCCGGCTCCCGCAGTCCTGGCCTTTCGAAACGCTCGGTTCCCAGTATATGGGCGTGAGCCTCCAGGTGGGCGCTGCGATCGGCACGTCGGAGTGGATTTACGTAGCTCCATAGAATTGCGCTTTTCCCGCGGCAAGGCTCCGAGGCGGAATCTCAGCTATCCTGAAACTCTGGAGTCACAGTGAGCCGCATTGTTCTCGCCTTTCGCTCGTTTTTCAATATCTTGTTTTCCGGAACGCTATCTGACGGCGTGCTGAACGGGTTGCGTTTGACGCGCCGCAGCGGCGTTGCGCCAAAGGCCTCCGTCACGGCGAAAGCTGCCACGGCCGCTGCGGCGCCCGCCGTCCGTGTGTCGGATGGCGCGTTGCAGCTTCTCGCCATTCTGCAGCGCGACGCGCGCCTGGTCGACTTCCTGATGGAAGACATTGCCGGATACTCAGACGATCAGGTTGGCGCCGCCGTGCGCGAGCTGCACGATCAATGCCGCGATTCGCTGCGGCGCGCGATCGTGCTGGAGCCGGTGATCGATGGCGTGGAGGGCACCTTCGCCAAAGCGCCTTCCGCCGATTCGAACGTCGTCAAATTCATCGGCAACGTGCCCGCCAAGCCACCTTCCGGCGGCACACTGCGGCATAAAGGCTGGAGAGCGGTGAAAATCGATCTGCCGGCGTTGGCTGGCAAAGACGCCGCCGTGATCGCTCCAGCCGAAATCGAGATTGAATAAGAGGCGCAGTGGGGCAGGCGCTTTCGCCTGCCAACCTTGCAGCGCAGGAATGTGAGAAATTGGCAGGCGAAAGCGCCTGCCCCACTAAGAATCCATGAAAGTCGGCATAGACCTTGGCACCACTAACTCGGCGCTCGCCTGGATCGACGAGCGCGAGGCGGAAGACCGCGATTTTCCGCCGGTCCATGTCTTCGAAACGCCGCAATTGATCGCCGCCGGCCGGATTGAGGCGCGCCGCACGCTGCCGTCATTCCTCTTCCTCGAAGAGGGCCAGCCGGTGGGCGTCTACGCGCGCGAACAAGGGGCGCTGGTGCCCACGCGGCTAGTGCATTCGGCGAAATCCTGGCTATCCAATCCGGACGTCGACCGCACCGCGAAAATCCTTCCCTGGGACTCGCAGGAAACGGGCCGAGTGCTTTCTCCGGTGGAAGTTTCGGCGCGCATTCTGGCCAAATTTCGCGAGGAGTGGGATCGGGCCCAGGGCGCGCCGCTCGCCGAGCAGGATATCGTCCTCACCGTGCCCGCCTCGTTCGACGAAGAGGCGCGCGAACTGACCGTGATGGCGGCGCGCGATGCCGGAATCGAGCGCCTGACGCTGCTCGAAGAGCCGGCTGCCGCCTTCTATTCCTGGATCGCGAACAACCTGGCGCAGTCGCGCAAGAAGCTTTTCGACGGCCAGACGGTGCTGGTCTGCGACGTCGGCGGCGGCACCAGCGACTTCAGCCTGATTCGCGTTTCGCGCGATGGCGACCTCATCAACTTCACCCGCACCGCGGTGGGGAAGCACCTGCTGCTGGGAGGCGACAACCTGGATCTGACGCTGGCCTGGCTGGTGGAAACCAAGCTCGGCGCGAAGCTTTCCATCCGCCAGCGCAGCGGCCTGCGGCGCCAGTGCTCGGCCGCCAAGGAAAAGCTGCTCAACGATCCCGATTTGCAAGCGGTCGAGATCACCGTGCTCGGCTCCGGCTCGTCGCTGATCGGCAAATCGCTGCGCAGCGAAATCCGGCGCGAGGAGGCGCTGGAGCTGGCGCTGGAAGGCTTTCTGCCATTCACCGAACGCGGCGAAGCGCCCCAGGAGGATGCCCGCAGCCTGTTCCGCGAGCTCGGCCTGCCTTACGTTTCCGATGCGGCCATCACCCGCCACTTGAACGCTTTCCTGGAGCCGCTGGGGGCGCCGCCGGACGCCATTCTGTTCAACGGCGGGTTTTTCATTCCGGGGATTTTGCGCGATCGCGTGGCTGACGTGGTGGCACGCTGGTACGGCCGCCGTCCGGAAATTCTGGAGAACAGCGAGCTGGATCTGGCGGTGGCGCGCGGCGCGGCATATTACTCCTACGTGCGCTCCACCGGCAGCGGCGTCCTGGTGCGGGGAGGCTTGCCGCGCACCTATTACATCGCGTTGGGCGATGCGTTCGACGGCAAATTCTCCGCCGTGACCCTGGTGCCGCGTGGCACCGAGGAAGGAACGGCGATCGAGATCGATAACGATGCGTTGCAGTTGGTCGCCAATCGCCCGGTCTCGTTCCGTTTATACAGCTCGCTCACGCGCAGCACCGACAAGCTGGGCGACGTGGTCGAATTCGCCGCGGATGACGCCGAGTTGCATCGCCACGCGCCGCTCCACGCGGTGATCCGCTTCGGCAAGAAGGCCGAGGAGCGATTGATTCCGGTCCGGCTCGGCGCGCGTCTCACCGAAATCGGCACGCTCGAAACCTGGTGCGAATCGAAGGTGAGCGACAACCGTTGGAATCTGGAATTTCAGCTCCGCAAGCATGCCGCCGAGCAGCCGGTGGAACGCAAGGCCGCCGCAGTGGTCAGCGAGCAGGCGCTCAAATCCTCGCTGGCGCTGATCGAGGAGGTCTTTGCACCCAATTCCAAATCGCCGATTCCGCCCGAAGAATTGCCGGCGCGCCTGGAGCAGGCGATGGGGCTGGGCAGGAATTCCTGGCCGCTTTCGGCCATCCGGCCGATGGCCGACGCGTTTCTCGCCGCCGCCGCGGGCCGCAAGAAAAGCCCGGCATTCGAGATCCGCTGGTTGAACCTGGCCGGCTTCTGCCTGCGCCCCGGCTTCGGCTATCCCGGTGACGATTTCCGCATCGAACAGGCGCGACGGCTCTACTCGGGCGGCATCGCGTACGCGAACCAGGTGCAATGCGAGATCGATTGGTGGATTTTCTGGGGCCGCGTCGCCGGAGGTCTCAACCGCAACCAGCAGGCCGATGTGTACCAGCGTTTGTCGGGCTTCCTGCTGCCGCGCGGCAACAAGAAGCCGCAGCGCATCAACCTGGCGCTACTGCGCGAGATGTGGCGGACGGCCGCCAGCCTCGAGCTGTTGCCGCTGGGCGCCAAGACCGAGTTGGGCGACGCGCTGATCAAACGCATCAAGGTGGGCGATTACAAAGAGAGCGAGCTGTGGTGCGTCTCGCGGCTGGGCGCGCGTCAACTGTTCTACGGCCCCATCAACCTGGCGGTGCCGCCCGCCACCGTGACGCGCTGGGCGGAAGCGCTGCTGAACCTCGCGGCGGCTGGCGACGCGTTGGCCGCCCTGGCACGCGGCACGGACGATCCCACGCGCGACCTGCCCGCGGCTACCCGCCAAACCATCAGGGGCAAGCTGGAGAAGATGCCGCACGCCGCGCGACTGCTGGCGGTGCTCGATGGCGAAGCCGAAGACGACCGCGCACTGGGCCGCATCTTCGGCGAAGAGCTGCCGTCGGGGCTGGTGCTGGCGAAATAGGTAGGGCACGCTTTAGCTTGCCCGTTTATTGTTTTTTTTGATTTTAGGGCAAGCTAAAGCATGCCCTACCTCACGGCCAGAGCAGCGCTTCCGCACAGGACGGGGCGGGGCGAAGGCCACGGCGCGCGCTGAAGCAGAGCATGCCCTCCGCCCTCTGCGCGCAGCGATGGGCTGCGCATTGGGCCTCGATCAGACCGCGATACAGGGGATGCGCCTTCGGCAGAGCTTCCAGCGATTCGGCGACGGCGTTCAGGATCACGGTCAATTCGTCGTTGAACTCGTGAGCGGCGGCAGCCACCACGGCTGTCGCGCGATCGGTTTTGGTATTCCTCTCCACGTCCGCAGGATAAGCGCAGGCCCTTGCCGAGCGCGCCGGGCGCTTGCGGCAAGGGCCTCGAAACGCTGGACTTGGCGGTTAACGATGGCGCGTGACTGGTCAGCCGGGCAAGGGCAAGCGCCTACGAAGCTTTGAAAGAACCGCGCCCGCAAGCGGGCGTTGGCAGGATGAATCCCGCCCCACCTATGCGTTGACAAGCTAAAGCATGCCCTACCTTACTGCACGGGTATCGTAGCCGCGGGCGTGGTCGCCCCGCCGATCTGGAGCGAGATGGGCACCGCGCTGCCGGTTTGCGCGCTCTGGGGCACCAGCACGTTGATCTGGTAAAGAGCGGGGTAGTAGGGTGCAAGGCCGCTGAACTGCACATTACCGGCCGGAACCACAGCGCCGCCGATGGTCACCACCGGCGTGGTCGTGGTGTAGGAGAGCGGACTGGCGGTGGCCGCCACGCCGTCTCCGGGGGGATTCGTCACCGGCCCCAGACCATTGGCGTAAAGTTGAATGTACTGCCCCCGCTTGGCTGGGTTGCCGGTCGAAATCACTTTATAGTTGGTATCCAGTGCGCAGGCCGCACCGCAACTCACGAAAAACGCCGGGACGTAGGTAGCAAGCGGCACGGTCACTACGTTGCTGAATAGCTCGGAGCCGTACAACGCATCGAACGACACCTTGACCTGCGCCGAGCTTTGGCCCTCCAATTCCCATGGCACCACCAGGTTGACCTGGGGATACCGGCCCGCGGCGACGAAGTACGGGAATCCGGGGTAAGTGGCGGCGGGCACGTCGAAGCTGACGCTCACATCGTCGAAACTGAGCGGATACGGGCAGTAGGTTGTGTTACACACCAGACCGAACTCGTCTGAAGAGCCAGTTAAAGCAGAGGTGAAGCCGCTGCCGTAGATCGACACATACGATCCCGGCGCAATTGTCGTCAGATCCGCGGCGGCATCCACCACGCCCGGCACGCCTGCGCTGGTAACGGAAATGGTCGGAGCGGCCTGGATATTCACGTCGAAGTAATCCGGCGCGAAGCCCGCGGCGCTGTAATTGATAGACGGCTGGCTCACGCTGGAACCCAACACCACGTCCAACCACACCCAGCCGAACTGATCGGTGGGGCACGTGATGCTGCTTGTGCTGGAAGCCGGCGAGCAAGCCGGATGCCCGGACGCGCTGGGCGCGCTATTCATGGTCAGGCTGCCCGACGGCGTTACCGTGAACGTCACCGAAGCGCCGGCCACCGGCACGCCGTATGGGTCGGTCACTTGCAAGTACGAAAAGGCCCCGAAGTCCGTGCCGGGCGTGCCTTCGAGAATTATGTATTCCGGCGCGAAGTTCGGTGTGAGGTTGCAATTATCCGTCGACGAGCTGCAATTCGTTCCCGAGCCCACCAGCAGCATGAAGGGAATGTGCAGGTTCTGCACCGCGACGCTGCCGGAGTACTCGCCGGCGGCGGGCAGCGAGCCGGAAAGAGTGACCGTCAAGGTAGAAGTCGCGCCCGGGGCCAGCGTCGTGCTGGAAAGGGCTGCCGTGATGCTGGCTCCCGGCAGCGATCCGGGGCTGCCGTTTACCGTGCAGCAGGAGACGTTCGGAGCAGATTCGCCCGCCGCCTGGGTGAGCGTCACCGTACCCGAGGAAATGTTCGTTACGGTGACGGTCTTCTGAATCGAGAGCGTACTGGATTGCAGAATGCCAAACGAGATGGTGGCCGGTTCGGCGGTCACGGTGGCGAGGGTGGCGGCCCCTGCATCGAGCATGCCGGCACCCATCCATTCCGCATCCACCGGGTTGGCGGAATCGTCCGTGGTTACGGTCTGGGCCGAGGAATTGACGATCAACGACCGTACTTGCGTGCCCCGCAGTCCTGGGTGCGCCTGTATCGCCAGCGCCGCCGCGCCGGCTGTCAGCGCCGCGGAAAAACTCGTGCCATCCACGGCCATGAATCCGTTGGCGCTGTAGAGCGCTGAGTCGTATGCATCGAAGCTCTGCGTGGGCACGTAAAAGCCGCCGCTAAGACCGCTGTAGGATGTATCCCAGCCTCCGGTGGCCACGATATCCGGTTTGAGTTGGCCATCGGGCGTGGGGCCGAACGAGGAATAGCCCGGCACCATGTTCGCGGTCAGCGCGGCGCCGCCGATGGAAACCCAGTATGGGCTGAGCGTGGTGACATCCTGCTCCTGGCCGGCCAAGTCAATCGTGACCTGCTGGTTGGGGTTCGCATCGATGTAGTTCTTCAGGTTCTGGCCGTCGCCGCTGGAGATCGAAACCGAAGGACCGTATTCGTTGATGCCCGATGGGGCGGAGGTGTCGTCGAACGGGGCAACGGCCGTTCCGGCGGGCAGAATAAAGACGAAACCAACCGCGCCCGCAGTTTGTGCGTTGGCCGCCGCCGTGTCGAAACTGCACGAGCTATAAACAATCAAGGCAAAGGAATTGTTCAGCGACCCAGGTGGAAGGGTGGTGCAGGCCGTGGGGTCGCCAATCTTCGATACATCCACCAGTGGAGCGGTGTTGGCGCCATCGACGGAAGGGTAGAAATAAGAGTCGCCCGCCAGCGCAACGATGTTCTTGACGTTGGAGGGCGCGCCGGCGGCGGTGACGCTCACGCTGGGTTGCATGATGTGCGAGTTGGTGGTGGCGCCCACCGAAATCACGTCGGGCGCGTTGGAAGGCGAGCTGATGGTGTTGAAATTGGGGTAAGCGTAGTTGTTCTCGACTCCGACCGCTCCATCGTCGCCGGCGGCTACCACGATTACCGGAATGGCGATCGTGCTGCCGAGCGAGCCGGAGGGCCGCGCGGCTGTAGCCGCTTGTTCGAATGCAGAGGCTGTGGGATCGTTGGCCCAATTAGTCAGCGCCAACGCTCCGTACGGCATCAAGATGACATCCATGCCATCTTTCACGGCGTCTCCGAGCGCCTGAATTTCGACCTCCTCATTGGAATAGCCGAATGTGTCGGCAATCTTGTAAACGCCGATGTAGGCCTTGGGCGCCATGCCCTGCATGGTGATGGCCGGTCCGGTGGTCGAAATGGCCGGAGTCGTAATGGTGTTGCCCGCCGCGATCATGGCGGTGGCAATGCCGTGGCCATAACGATCATGCGGAAACGGATCGTCGGGGTCCGAGTTCGCCGCCGGGCTGGTGCCGCTGCCTGCGCCCAGCAATTGCATGTAACTGCGCGCCACGATCACCTTGCTGTTGGTATAGCTGGAGCACGGGCCGCTAGTGGGATATGGGAGAGGGGCGACGGGAAAACCGCTGCACACAGGAAAGCCGGACGGCATGGTAAGCGAGGAGTCCTGAAATGCCGGATTGGTGAGGTCGATACCCGAATCGAGAACCGCGATCTTGATTCCCTTGCCTGCGTTCGATTGGCCACCCACCATGTTCCATGCGGTCTGCGCATCCATCAATTGCAGAGCGCGGTTGAGATGCGCCTTCGTGCGGCGCATGGGCGTCACCGATTTCACGCCGGGAATGGCGCGCAACTCGTCGATGCTGTGCCCAGGCGCTGAAACGAAGAGAGCATTCAACAGGTGCGATACCCGGCTAGTGACCTGGATGTGGCGGCCGGCAAGTTCGCTGACCACGGCCGCCTGCTTGGCTTCGATTTGCCGGCGGTAATCGGCGGCAGCCGAGGAATCGGCATCTGCCCGCGCCGGAAAGCGCGCCGCCACGGGTGGGTCATTGAGGACCACCACGTAGCGATCGGGAATGATGGGCCGGAACACCGGCGCCGCCGCAACGTGGCGGCCGGGAATAGAAAGACGGGTCGCCGGCGCCGCAGCCGCAGCCGCAGCCAACGCGAGCAAAGCGACACAAGCCAATCTCAGAGTGCCAATGGACATGCTGGAAGGACGGAACCAGCGGAGTTCGGGTTTCGCACGGTTTTGCTTCACCCCTACATTGTAGGATGTGGGGCACCCCAAAGGGATAGCTCAAAAGAGCTGGCGGTAACTCGTGGGGCGGACGCCCTCGTCCGCGCCGGACCCCCGATCCGGCTTTTTCGCCAAGCGGACTCGAATACCGAAACAGGGCCGACGAGGGCGTCGGCCCGCGGTCCAGGGGGACCGCCCCAGACCCTTACACGGCTTCCCCGCCGCGGCCGAGCAGCCCCAACGCGGCGGCGGTGACGCGGTCCGCCGTAAAGCCGAAGTGCTGGAGCAACTCGACCCCGGAAGCGGACCCACCGAAGCGATCCAGACCGATGATGACGCCCTCGTCCCCGGCGTAGCGGCTCCAGCCGAGCGTGGCGCCGGCCTCGACAGTGACCCGCTTGCGGATCGCCTTGGGCAGCACGCTTTCGCGGTATGCCGCGTCCTGCTTCTCGAACAGATCCCAGCTCGGCAAGCTCACCACACGCGCCTTCACGCCATGGCCTGCGAGCTTCTCGCGGGCCTGGACGCAGAGCGCCACCTCCGATCCGGTGCCGATCAGGATCACGTCCGGCGAGTCGCCGGCGGCCTCCGCCAGAATGTAGCCGCCGCGCGCCACGGCGGCATCCTTGGCGTTGCTCCGGTCGAGGTGGGGCACGGTTTGCCGCGTCAGCACAATCAGCGATGGGCCGTTGTGCGCGGCTGCGAAAGCCCAAGCTTCGGCGGTCTCGGTAGGATCGGCGGGCCGCAGCAGGGTGAGGCCCGGTATGGCGCGGAGGCCGGCCATTTGTTCCACCGGTTCGTGGGTGGGGCCATCCTCGCCGACGCCGATGCTGTCATGCGTGAATACGTAGACGACGCGCAACTGGCTCAGCGCGCCCAGCCGGATAGCCGGCTTCATGTAGTCGGAAAACACCATGAAGGTGGCGCTGAAGGGCAGCACGCCGCCGTGCGCCGCCATGCCGTTGACTGCCGCACCCATGGCGTGCTCGCGCACGCCGAAAGCCAGGTTGCGTCCGCCGTAACCCCACTCGCCGCCCACCGCACCCTGTGTGCCGGGGCCTTCGGCCTCCGGTGGCTGGAAGTCGCCCAGCCCTTTGAGCGCCGTTTCGGTGGATGGGTTGAGATCGGCCGAGCCGCCCATCAGGTTGGGGATGCGCTGCGCTAGCGCGTTCAGAGCTAGTCCGCCGGCCACGCGTGTGGCAATGGCCTTATCGCCCGGCTGCCATTTTGGCAGACCGGCAGCCCAGTCCTCAGGCAGCTTGCCGGCGATCATCGTCTCCAGCGCGGCCGCCTCGCCGGGATAATCCTTGCGATATGCCGCGAAGCGGTTCTGCCAGTCCTTCTGCGCTTCGGCGCCCCGGTCCACAGCCGTGCGGAAACACTCCAGCGCTTCGGGCGGAATGAAAAACTTATCCGTGGTCGGCCAGCCGAGCGCCTTCTTGGTGGCCAGCAATTCGTCTTCGCCCAGCGGCGCGCCGTGCGAGGTGAAACTGTCCTGCTTCTTCGGGCTGCCATAGCCGATGTGTGTGCGCACCAGGATCAGCGAGGGCCGGCTTTCGGCCTGGGCCTCGGCAATCGCGGCGGCGATTTCGGCGGTGTCGTTGCCGTCGGCCACCGGGCGGGTGTGCCAGCCATAGGCGTCGAAACGCCGGGCCACGTCTTCGGTGAAGATCAAGCCGGTAGCGCCGGCCAGCGAAATGTGGTTGTTGTCGTAAAGGTAAATCAGCTTGCCCAGCTTCAGGTGGCCGGCCAGCGACGCCGCTTCCTGGGTGACGCCTTCCATCAGGTCGCCATCGCCGCAAATGGCGTAGATGTAGTGGTCGATAATGCGGTGCCCCGGGCGGTTGAATCGCGCCGCCAGCCACGCCTCGGCGATCGCCATGCCTACGCCGTTGCCGAAACCCTGGCCCAGCGGACCGGTAGCGACTTCGACGCTCGCCGTGACGCCGCGCTCCGGATGGCCCGGCGTCTTGCTGCCCAGCTTGCGGAAGCGCTTCAACTCATCGAGCGGCAGGTCGTAGCCGGTCAGATGCAGCAGGCTGTACAGCAGCATGGAGCCGTGGCCGGCGGAAAGGATGAAGCGATCGCGATCGAACCAGGTCGGATCCTTGGGGTTGTGCTTGAGGAACTGCGTCCACAGCGTGAAAGCCATGGCGGCCGCGCCCATCGGCATGCCGGGGTGTCCCGCGTTCGCATTCTGCACCGCGTCCGCGGAAAGAATGCGTATGGTATTGATGCACAGATCGTCGAGCGTGGTAGTAGCGGTCAAAGCGGATGATTCCTTTCGTGCGAAATCTTATCTTACGACGCGGCGGGTAGGGCATGCTTTAGCTTGTCTTAAACTGAAATTGAATGAACCTGTTGGTACCGAATCTGGGCTCGACGTCGCTCAAATACCAGATCCTGGAAATGCCCGGCGAAGCGGTGCTGGCCAAGGGCAAGCTGGAACGCGTGACGGACTACGGCGGCGCGCTCGAGTGCATCGCCACCGCGGGCATCCCGATCGATGCCATCGCGCTCAAGGCCGTACACGGCGGGCCGGATTACCGCGGAACGTTCCTGGTGGATGCGGGCGTGCTGGCCGCCATGCGGCGATACCTGGCGGCGGCGGCGCTGCACAATGCTATCTACCTGGCCGCCATCGATGGCTTCGAGAAGGCCATGCCGGGCCTGCCCATCGTGTGCGCTTTCGAGCCGGAGTTTCATTCGACGATGCCGGAGTACGCCCGTCTCTACGGCGTCCCTGCGGAGTGGCGCGCGGAGGGCGTCGTCAAGTACGGGTTTCACGGCGCCTCGCATCAGTTCATCGCCGGGCGGGTGCGCGAGATGTTGGGTCGAAATCCGAAGCTGGTGAGTTGCCACCTGGGCGGCAGCTCTTCCATCTGCGCCATCGCCGGCGGGCATTCGATCGACACCACGATGGGATTTTCGCCGCAATCGGGTTTGGAAAACGCCACGCGCTCCGGCGACGTGGACGTGTTCGCCGTGCTCTACATGATGGAGCGCCGCGGCTGGAGCGTGGAGGAAGTGCGCCGACAACTGGCGCAGGCGAGCGGCCTGGCCGGCCTTTCCGGCATCGCCGGCGGCGACGTGCGCGACCTCGAAGCCGCTGCCGCGGCCGGCAACCGCAGCGCGGCGCTCGCGCTGGCGGTCTTCGTTTACCAGGTGAAGAAGACCATCGGCGCGTACGCCGCCGCCATGGGCGGGATTGAAGCTATTGCGTTCACTGGCGGCATCGGCGAAAACTCCGCCCGCTTGCGCGCCGCGTGTTGCGAGGGCCTGGAATTCCTGGGCGTCCAGCTTGATCGCGAGCGAAACGAGGCCGGTGCCGGCGACCGCCCCGTCTCCACCGCCGCTTCGCCCGTCACCGTGCTGGCCCTCGCCACCAACGAAGAGCTGATCGTGGCACGGCGGGCATGGGAGGTGCTGGAAGGGCGGGCGCGATAGGCTCAATTCTCCGCGGTCTAGCGGAGCGCCGCCTAATGTGCGTGCCCTGGTAGGACAGTCGATCGGTTTTTGTCGACTGTCTTCCGCCCGCCAACGACAGACCACAAAAGGCGATGGTCTGTCCTACCTCGCAAGCTCGGCGACTCTGCGGATGCCGGGAATGTCGCCGCTTGTCAGGTCCCGGTAGAGGTCGCGGAGATTCTCTTCCAATTCCGGCAGCGTCTCACCTTGGGTCATGTAATCGGGGAACTCCACAAAATACCCAAGCCACATGCTTCCGTCTTGCCAGTGGACGTAACGGGCGGTGCTCACGACGCCATTCTACTTTCTCGGCGCGTGCAACGGTCGGCAAGCTAAAGCATGCCCCACCTGGCGCCGGTCTAGTATCATGGCTTTATAATGACCGAGCGGGAATCGTTGGTCGCTTCTCCGGCTGGAATCCCGCCCCGCGTTCTCCCCAGCTTCGAACCGCTCGAAGCGGCGCTCGGGTCGGCGATTCGCGGCAAGCCGGAGGTCATCCGGTTTTCGCTGGTCTGCCTGCTGGCGCGCGGCCATCTGCTGATCGAAGACGTTCCCGGCGTCGGCAAAACCACTTTGGCGCAGGCCCTGGCGCGCTCCATCGCCTGCCGATTTCACCGCTTGCAGTTCACCAGCGACATGCTGCCCAGCGACGTGCTCGGCGTCACCATCTATAACCTCCAGTCGGAAGCTTTCGAGTTCAAGCCGGGTCCCATCTTCACCAACTTCCTGCTGGCGGATGAAATCAATCGCACCACGCCGAAGACGCAATCCGCGCTGCTCGAAGCCATGAACGAGAGCCAGGTGACCATCGACGGACGACCGCACTCGCTGCCGCGCCCGTTCATGGTGATCGCCACGCAGAATCCGGTCGAGCATCATGGCACCTACCCGCTGCCGGAATCGCAACTGGACCGCTTCTTCATGCGGCTGCGCATCGGTTACCCGGACACGGCCAGCGAGCGCGAAATCGTGCGCCAGTCCGGCGGCGCGCTGCCCGAAGCCGGCCCGAGCGGCCTGGTGGCGGAAGATATCCTGCGCCTGCAGGACGCGGCGCAAGGCGTCCTGGTGGAAGACGCGGTGGTGGATTACATCCTCGCCATCGTCGAGCAGACCCGGCATCACGAATCGCTGGCGTTGGGCGTCAGCCCGCGCGGCGCGCAGGCACTCTATCGGGCCGCGCAGGCGCTCGCCCTGCTCGAAGGCCGCGACTACTCGACGCCCGACGACGCTAAGCGGCTGGCCGTACCCGTCTTCGCCCATCGCGTGGTGATCAACACGCGCAACACCCTGGTAGAGCGCCGCCTCGACGCGGGCGAGCGCATCATCGAACAAATTCTCACCCAGGTGGAAGTCCCCCTGTAGAGACACGCCTTTATGAAGACAGCCATTATCGGCTTGCCCATGACGGGCAAGACCTCTCTGTTCGCCATTCTGACCGGCGTCCATCACGAAACGCGCATGGGATCCACCGCCGTGCGTACCGGCGTCGCCAAGGTTCCGGACGCGCGCCTCGAAGCGCTCGGCCGCCTCTTCGAGCCTCCCAAGGTCACCCACGCTACGGTCGAATACGTGGACATGCCTTCGGTCTCGCGCGAGAGCCTGCGCGATCCAGCCTACCTGGCCAGCCTTCGCGTGGGCGACGCCTTTGCCCACGTGCTGCGCCTGTTTGAAGATGAGACCGTCCCGCACGAGAAAGGCTCGGTCAATCCGCTGCGCGATCTCGAAGACGTCGATACCGAGCTCATCCTCAGCGACCTGGTGGTGATCGAAAAGCGCCTGGAGCGCCTGGACAAGGATCGCAAGAAGATCAAGAATCCGGAGCTTGATCGCGAATTCGACCTGTTGGTGCGGTGCCAGGCCTCGCTCGAACAGAACCAGCCGCTACGCCAGCTCTCGATCGACGCCGACGATGAGAAACGCATTCGCGGTTTTCAGTTCCTTTCGCGCAAGCCTGTGCTCTATGTCTTGAACCTGGGCGAAGGCGACGCGGCCCGGATGGCCGAGCGTGAGCGCGAATTTCGCGAGGGCCCGCTGGCCGGACGCGCCAATACCGCCGTGACCGCGGTCTGCGGCAAGATCGAGGCCGAGCTCGCCGAATTGCCGCCCGCCGAGCAGGCCGATTACCTAGCCAGCTACGGCCTCAAGGAATCCGGCCTGGAGCGGCTGATTTCCGCCACCTATTCGCTGCTCGGCCTGATGAGCTTCCTCACCGCCGGTGAAGACGAATGCCGCGCCTGGACTATCCCCATGAACAGCCACGCCGTCAAGGCCGCCGGCGCCATCCACTCCGATTTCGAAAAGAAGTTCATTCGCGCCGAAGTGGTGAACTGGCAAGCGCTCGTCGATCACGGCGGCTATGCCGGCGTGCGCGAAAAGGGCCTGCTGCGTCTGGAGGGCAAAGAGTACCTGGTCAAGGACGGCGACGTCCTAGTAATTCGCCACGGCTAGTGGGGCGGACGCCCTCGTCCGCGGCCGGCCCCCTGGCCGGCCTTTTTTTTCGCAGTGGCATAGCCGACTGATTCGTTGAAGGAGCAGCGGGACGGGGGCGCCCCGCGCGGACCAGGGGGTCCGCCCTACTCATGCCGCAGTGCGCGCATCGGGTCGATGGATGCGGCGCGGTGCGCCGGGAGGAACGCAGCCCCCAACGCCACGGCGATCAGCACGGCGCCGGTACCGCCGAACGCCAGCGGATCCACGGCATCGATGCCGAACAGCAGCGAATGGACCGCGCGCGCCGCAGCCCAGGCCAGTGGGAAGCCGAGAATGAGCCCGCCGGCAACCAGCAGCAGCGCATCGCCCAGCACCATGCCGACCACATCGGCGCGTCTGGCCCCAAGCGCCATGCGGATACCGATCTCGCCGGCCCGCTTCGCCATCCCGTACGACATCACGCCGTAGAGGCCCACCGCGGCCAGCAGCAGCGCCAGCACGCCAAAGAACCCTCCCAGCGTGGCTAGCAGGCGAGTCTCGAAAATCGAATCGTCGATCCGCTGGCGAACGGTCCCCCATTGCGTCACCGCGATGCCCGCGCCTAGTTTGGGCAACTCGCGCAGGACAACGGCCCGCACCGCGGCCGGCGACAAGGCGGTTCGCACCAGAATATCGGGCGGCAGGTCAAGTGCTTTCTGGGTGAGCGGAACGTACACCCTCGGCGCAATCTTTTGCTGGATACCGTCCTGCCTAATATCGCGCACCACGCCCACGATGCTGGTGCGCTCGCCGCCTTCGGGCTTGCTATCGTCGAAGCTCAGCCAGCGGGCTTCCGGATGGGCCTCGCCCCGCAGGAACTCGCGCACGAAGGCCTCATTGACGACGGCCACTTTGGGCGAGGCCGCCGTATCGTTCCGGTCGAACTCACGGCCGCGGAGGCCGGCTCCGACGGTTTCGAAATATCGCGGCGACACATAGGTCTGGTCCACGTCCGCCGGCTCGGTCGCGGTGCGCTGCGATCCCGGCACGCGAATGGTCGAATCGGACGAGCCGCCGCCAAACAGGCCGGGGAAAGCGCAACTCACGGAGTAAATGCCGGGCGTTTCGGCGAGCGTCTTCATCAACTGCTCCTGCGGCCGATGGAAATCCCCTTTCCACAGGCGTGGGAAATCCAGGTTGAACGCAATCACGCTTTGATTGCGGAAGCCCAGGTCGACCGAGCGCAAGGCGAGCAGGCTATGCCCGAACAGGCCGGCCAGCGCCACCAGCACCACGCTGAACGCCACTTGCGCCACGACAAGAACGCGGCGCAGCACCGGGCTGCCGCTGCGATCGAGGCCTGACGAACGCAGTCCTAGAGCCGGATTGATAGCCGTGGAGCGCAGCGCCGGCCCCAGGCCGAACAGCAAAGCCGAGGCAGCGGAAATGGCGATGGTGAACGCGAGCACCGCTAGATCCGGTGCGCTCGAAAATGGATTGCCGGCTACCTCCGGCAAGAAGCCCGAGATCGCGCGGACGCCCCAGGCGGCCAGCCCGATGCCCGCCGCACTGCCCGCGGCGGCAATCAGCAGCGTCTCCGTCAGCGCCAGCCGCACCAGGCGCGCGCGGGTGGCGCCGAGCGAAAGCCGCATCGCGATTTCCTTTTGCCGCGCCGCTCCCCGCGCCAGCAGCAGGTTCGCCACGTTGATGCACGCCGCCAGCAGCACCAGCGCGACCAGCGCCAACAGAACGCCCAGCGGCTTGCCGAAATGTTCGCGCAACATCGAGAGGCCAACGCTCCCTTCGCGAATTTCCAACCGCTGATCGAGCGCCTTCTTGCGCATCGCGGAATCGTAACGCTCCCCGTAGATGGTTCTCAGGTGCTGCTGCATCAGCACGTCGAGCGCGGCCCGCACCCGCTGGATAGGCACGTCCGGCCGCACGCGCGCCAGCGGCATCAGCCACCACATGTTGGGACTCATCACCTGGCCGAAGTGGGTCATCATCAAGGGCACCCAGACGTCGGTGTGCCGCTCCGGCGCGACACCCTGGAAACCCGGCGCGGCAACGCCGATCACCGTCAGCGTCTGCTCGTCCACCACAACGGTGCTGCCCAACACAGCGGGGTCAGCGCCGAATTGGTTTTGCCACAGGTCGTAGCTGAGCACCGCCAGCGGACGCCCACCCGGAACCCGATTGTCCTCGCCAGTGAACAGCCGCCCGATGACCGGCTGGATTCCCAGCACCTGGAAGTAATTACCTGAGACGAATTCCTGTTGCGCGAACTCTTCACGGCCGCCCCGGCGCGGCGAGAACCGTACCTTGGCTACGCCATTGGTGGCGATCACGCCGTTGAAGAGATCCGCGCGGCCGGCGATCTGTCTGTACAGCGGCAGCGAGATGACTCCCCGGCCCCAACCGCCAGTGCGATGGATGGCGACCAGTTGCTCCGGGTGCGCCACCGGCAGCATGCGCAGCATCAGCGTGTGGAACAACGAGAAAATCGCCGTGTTGGCGCCGATGCCGAGCGCCAGCGAAACGACCGCCGCGGCCGCGAAGCCGGGGCTCCGGCGCAGGCCGCGCAGCGCGTAGCGGACGTCTTTGCCGAAGCTCTCGAGCCACGGGAAGCCGCGCTGATCGCGATAGGCTTCCTTCGAGTGCGCCACGCCGCCGAATTCGCGGCGCGCGGCGGCCATAGCTTCCGTCTCGCTCATGCCGCGGCGTCGGAATTCCTCCTCCATCATTTGCAAGTGCAGGCCGACCTCTTCATCCAATTCGCCGTCGAGGCGTGCTCCGCGGAACAGCTCCCGTATGCGCATCCAGATATCCGGCATGGGTTACTCCGTCTCCGTCAAGCGCTCGAAGCGGTCCATGATGGCGACCGTCCGCGCCCAGCCCTCGGATTCTTTTTCCACCTGCCGCCGTCCCGCGGCGGTGATTTCGTAAAACTTGGCGCGCCGGTTATTGTCCGAGACGCCCCACCGCGAGCGGATCCATCCGCGATGCTCCAGCCGCAACAGCGCCGGGTACAGCGTACCCTGGTTCAAGTCCAGCGCACCGCCGGAAATCTGTTGAATGCGCTGCGCCAGCCCGAAACCGTGCTGAGCCCCCATGGTTGCCAGCGTTCGCAGCACCATCAGGTCCAGCGTGCCCTGCAGTATGTCGGTTTTGGCCTCTCTTGTAGACATCCAAAAGGAGTATGCGCCTGTTCCTTTAGAATGTCAAGAGGAGAGGCGCGCCGGGTCGCGCCGCGGCTTGGCGCGACCTCGCCATGCCCGGCATCCGCTCATCAGCAGGTTTCGAAGTCAACCTGTCTTGAGCGGCGTCAGATGAACATCTCCTCGTCCTGGGTCGCCATGTCGGGGGGATATTTGCGGCCTTTGACGAAGGTGGAAACCGCGGCTGAAATTCCGGCTGCCACGCCGTTGGCTTCGCGCACCGGGCGCATGGCCGCGCGCTTCAGCGCGTCGCCCACTTCGCCCACCTGCTCGACCGCCTCGGTGACAGTGTTATCGATCTGCGCCAGCCGCGCGCGGGCGCGGTCGCCGGCATCTTCCACCAGTGCGCCCAGGCGATCCACCTGCTCGCGGGTGGTGCGTGCGATCTCGGCCACCTGCTCGGTGATTTCCGAGACTCTCGGCCGGTTTTCCTCGATCGCCAGGTTTGCGTTCCCGAGCACCGTCTTAGCCTGATCGATGAGCGGCGAGGCGCGGTCGATGGCGTTGCTGGCTTTGTCCAGGGTGACGCGAGCCCTCTCCAGCGCCGGGCCGGCTTTTTCGATCGCGGCGCCGGCGATCTTGATCTGCGGCGTGGCCGTGTCCATCAGCACGGTGGCGCGCTCGATCATCGGATCGAGGCGTGCAATGGCGGGTTCGGCGCTGGCCAGGAAGCCGGCGATCTTTCCCTGCATCTGGCGCAAGCCGCGAGAAATCGCGACAGCCGCCACCGCCACCACCACGAACGCAGCGGCGACCAGTACCACTCCCGCGGTCGCGATCCAGCGAAACACTTCGTCGGTCATGCCGTCAGTTCCGTCCCGCCCAATCTGTACTAAGCTTTCCCCTCGGTTGTCTGCGGCCCGCGCGCATCGCGATACGCCTGCCGGCCCGCTTCCACCGCGTCGGCCAGGTTATCCTTCTGGCGGTTCAGGGCGTCTTTGCTTTTGTCGACCCAGTCGGCCGCGGTCTGCTTCAAATCCGAGCTGCGCTGCTTCAGCAAGTCGCCGCCTTCATTGGCCTTGCTGCGAAGATATTCGCGTGTTTCCTCACCGGACTTGGGAGCGAACAATATGCCGATGCCGACCCCCACGCCCAGGCCCAACAAGAATGCCGAAAGTCCGTTCTTATCCATCGTGTGTCTCCTGTTTCCTTCGGCTCACCCGTCTCTATCCGAGCCAATTTTAAGTATACTCCGCATAAGAACCCCGATCATGGCCGAAAAAACGGACCGGCGCCTAAACGCCGAACGATTGTGGACCTATGCATTGCGGCTGCTCGCGGGCCGGGCGTATTCCACCGGAGAGCTGCGCGAGAAGTTGCGCCGCCGCGCGCAACGCGAGGCCGACGTGGATAACGCGGTGGCCCGCCTAAAGGACCTTGGCTATCTGGACGATCGCCGCTTCGCCGAATCCTTCGCCACCGCGCGCCTCTCCGGCGAAAAATTGGGAAGCACGCGCGTGGTCCAGGATTTGCGCCGCCGCCGCGTGGCGCCAGCGCTGGCCGAGCGCACCGTGCGCGAAGTGTATGCGGGCGTCGACGAGACGGCGTTGATCGAGGACTGGGTTCGCCGCAAATACCGCCTCGCCGTGCGCGAAGGCCTTTTCGAACAGGACAAAGACATGGCCGCCGCCTACCGCCGGCTGCTCCACGCCGGCTTCAAGTCAGGCGAAATCCTGCGCGTCCTGAAGCGGTTCGCCAAAAACCCGGAGCTGCTGGATGCGTGGGAACCGCCGGAAGGGGAAACGGACGCGGAGTGAGGACGGGGCTAAAATGGACGGCGGGCCTTATGAGCGCTGAACGCCTCGCCGCAAAGCACTACGTGTATCGCCTCGATCACGATACGGGATTTGCGCCCCACGTCTCTGGCAACGCTTGCACGCTTTGCGGCTGCAAGACGACGTCGATCGAAGTCTGGGCGGCGCCCGGAAGCTGGGTCGTGGGGATTGGCGGAAATGGGACCGGCAAGCCCAACGATCTGATTTACCTGATGAAGGTCGAGTCAAACCCTACCGTAGCGGAACTTCGGCGTCGGTCCCCGCACCTCACCGACTACTTGCGGGGCCACGGGATCCATGGCCTCGAGTCCAGGCCGATCTTGGTGTCCCGTCGCTTCTACTATTTCGGAAAGCGGGCGATCCGAATCCCACAGGGGCTGGAACACCTCATCATTCGCGCACGGGGCTGCAGGAAAGCCACCGACGCTGAGATCTCGCGGCTGGTCGCCCACTTGTCGGCGCGGGGTTATGCTCCAGGTGTGCACGGCGCTCCCAATAATCCGCAGCCCCATCGACCCGGCAGGTGCGGTTGTTCGCGCGCTACCGCTAAGCCGAAATACGTTAAGAGACGCCAAAGGCCTGCTTGAGGAAGTCCAGGGTCTTGGGGTCGCTCAATTTGCATACGACGTTCGGGTTAGCGAACGCACCAGGGAACGTCTTCGCCTCCTTGACCGGAAGGGCCTTCTTCCATTCGACACCGATAACGTACTCCTGCATGTCTGGATCGTCCGGATGGTGCAGCAGATCAGGAGAAGATTGCACGCACTCGTAAAGCGGCTTGCCGCCAACCGTGAACTCCCTTGCCGGGCAGACCCCCTGGCTCACAATGCCATAACCGACGTACCCTGCTTTCTTTTGGTAGGCATACAGCGGCGCGCCAACTTCCAGCCTTTTGAGCTGGTCGGAATAGATGCGGCCTCCGCCCGCACCCAAGAAACCGCACTTCCGGCAGTCATCCCACGTACGCGCTTTGCAGTCATCAACATTGACGTACCAGGACCCAGTCCACGGTGCCCTCTTCTTGCTCACGGACCTCGTGACCACCTCTTCCTGGTCCATGAGCCAGTCTGCTCCCATGAGCAGCTTCCCATCGTATTCGAAGGTACTGAAGAATAGGGTGTTGATGCCCACGTCGTGGACTTTGGACAGGTACTCCACAATTCGCTTGGACGATGGGTCAAGTTCGCTGGCGACAATGACCATGTTATGAGCCCCGTTCAGGTCCTCGGGCACCTCGATACCGAATGCGTCGGAGAATACGGCCTCAAGGGTCTTGCCACATCCGGACGCGACCTCGCGGACATCCTTGGTGCTGAGGGTGTTGACCCAGCTTGCATAGTCGAGGACCTGGGCAACGACCTCACGCGGCGTCCTGTCGCGCTTTAGCTCCACGATCGTGAGGTCGCCTTCGCGATCAATGGCGAGGATATCGATAAAACCGCCGGATTTCGTTTGAACCTGCCTTCCAATGATCGCGACATCAAGACCGAGAAGCCCGGGGTCCTTCGCAATCCAGTCCTCCAGCATCTCCTCCTTGGGCAGCCGGGCGTGCCCGAGGCGGGCGAGATTGCCAGCGTCAACGGCGTAGACTTGAATCATTTCGCGAAACTCCTCCGCTCGCTGGTGTCAACGCGTTCGCAGTGCCGGTCGGTCGCTCGCATCGTCAGCCGAGTCGCCGCCAGACTCCAGGATACACTCCGCCCCGCATTGTCCACTCGGTTGGCTGCCAAACGCCCAGGATCGGCAAATGTGCCGCACGCGCTCTTAACTTGGCGCCCCACCTATTCCCGCAGTTCCACGATAGTCGCGCCGGCGCCGCCCTCCTGCTGCGGCGCGGGGTAGAATTTCGCCACGTGCGGATGGCTGCTGAGCATTTCCTGAATGGTCTTGCGCAGCACGCCCATGCCGAAGCCGTGCACGATGCGCACTCGCGACGCGGTGGCCATCACGGCGCGATCCAAAAACTCATCCACCGCGTCGCGCGCTTCCTCGGCATGCCGGCCAATCACGTTGATTTCCTGGAACGCCGGCGATAACTGCGGCGCGGGCTTGTAAGTCACGCCTTGCGGCAGCTTGGCCGCCGCGCCGCCAGTTTCCGGCAGCACCTCGATCACGTCGTCGCACGAAACCTGCAAGCGCAGGAATCCGGCTTCCACCTCAATGCGGTCGTTGCTCAGAAACCGCGTCACGCGCGCCGGCTCCCGCACGTCCTTCAGCCGCACGCGCGCCCCTTCGGTGATGCGCAGCGGCTGGATGCGGTCCTGCCGCGAGTCATCCTCGGTAGCCAGCACGGTGGTTTCGAAATCCTCGCGCAACTCGCGCTTGGCTTTGGCCACCTTTCGCTGCGCCTCCTGCCCGGCCTTGCGCCGGTCGCCCGCTTGCGCGATCTTTTCGATGGTCTCCCGCGCGTGCTCTTCGAAACGGGCCAGCGCCTCCTCGGTGCGGCGCTCCAGTTCCTTCAGCTTGACCGTCTCGCGCCGGTCCCACTCGCGGGCGATTTCTTTTTCGCTGCGCTCCTGCGCCGTCAGCTTCTCGCGCAGGCTTTGTTCCAGGGCTTGCGTTTCCTTGACACGCCGGTCCAGCTCGCTGAGGAATCGCGTCACATCCCGCTCGCGGTCGCTCAGCGCCATCCGCGCGCGGCACATGATGTCTTCCGGCATGCCGAGCCGGGTCGCGATTTCCAGGCCCGCCGACTTCCCTGGCAGCCCCAGTTGCAGAAGAAACGTCGGCTCGAAAGTATTTTCGTCGAATCCCATCGACCCGTTGATCACGCCCTCCGTCGATGCGCCATAGATCTTGAGCGCCATCAGGTGCGTGGAGACCAGCGTGAACGCGCCGGCCGCGCGGAAATGGTCCACAATCGCCACGCCCAGCGCGCCGCCTTCCTCCGGATCGGTCGCCGCGCCCAGCTCATCGAGCAGCACCAGCGTGCCGGGCGTCACGTCGAGCGCCATTTCCCGAATGTTCGATACGTGCGCCGAAAACGTGCTGAGGTTTTCCTGAATCGATTGGTAATCGCCGATATCGGCCAGCACCTGCTCGAAAACCGGGAATTCGGCTTCCGCCGCCGGCACCGGCAGCGCGGCTTGCGCCATCAGGCTGAGCAGCCCCACGGTCTTGAGCGCCACCGTTTTGCCGCCGGTGTTGGGGCCGCTGATGAGCAGCGTGCGGCGCTCGCGCTCGAGATCGAGCGAGACCGGAACGGACTTGCGCTGGCGCCGCCGGAGCACGTCTTCGAGCAGCGGATGGCGCGCCTCGCGCAACAGCAGCCGCTCGCCGAAGCGCGGGATGGCGCAATCGAATTCGATCGCAAAGCGCGCCTTGGCGAAGATCAGATCCAGCTCCGCCATCACGACCAGCGTCTGGCGGATGGAATCGGCGTGGCCGCGCAGGCGGTCCGTCATCTCGAGCAGGATGCGATGCACTTCTCGCGCTTCCTCTTCGCCCAGCCGCACCAGTTCGTTGTTGAGGTCGATTGTTTCGAGCGGCTCGACGAACAGCGTATGGCCGCTCGAACTGGCGCCGTGGATCACCCCGTCCAGTTTGCGCCGCTGCCCGGCGATCACCGGCACCACGAAACGCTCATTGCGGATGGTGACGAACTCTTCCTGGAGGATGCCTTCCTCGCGGTGCGCCTTCAGGAAGCGTTCGAGCGATTCCTGAATCGCCTTTTTCTGCCGCTCCGCGTCGCGGCGCAGGCGCGCCAGCGCCACACTGGCGTGATCGGCCACCGTGCCATCGGGCAGGATCTTGCCTTCCAGGTCCTGTAGCAGGGCGCGAAAATCGCCGATCGATTGGCCGCGCCGCCCCAGCCGCGGGAAGCGGCCAACGGTAGCCGTGAGCACCGACTTCGCGTCCGCGGCGCGATCGAGCAGCGCAAACAGGTCGAAGATCTCTTTGGGCTCCAGGCCGGCGCCTTCGATGTGCAGTTTCTGCGCCGCCGGCTCCACGTCCGGCAGGCCGCCGAAGTCGATGCGGATGGCTGCGCCGCGGCCCGCCTGCTGCGGGCGCGCCGCGGATCGCAAATATTCGATGGCTTCCCCGGCCTCGGCCAGATCCTCGACCAGCCGCTCGCGGCCGGTGTGCGGCTCGAGCTTCTCCAGTTCACGGCGCCCCATCGGGCTAGCCACGTAACGGCCCACGAGCCGGAGCAGCGATTCGAATTCGAGCACTTCCGCGCTGGTTTTCAAGAGTGGAATCCTTGCCCTATTCGGGAAAGTGGGGCAGGCGCCCCGGTTTTCGGGTCCGATGCGGATTTCGCCTGCCAACCACCCCTTACGTATCTACATCTCGGTTTCCGAGCCTTTGTGCGGGGCGGTCCCCTATTTTACCTTGGGTTCCGCTGGCGAAGCCGGGCGCAGGAAGACAATGCGTCCCTTTCCTCCAAAGGGCATGCTTTTTAGGTTGCCCGAATCGCGTCCGGGACAAGAAGCGCCCGCAAGCGGGCGTTGGCAGGTCGGGGACCTGCCTCACCCTACATTTCGCGCTTGGTGGCGTGGGCTTTGCCGCCGGGGAAGACCGGGGCCGGCGGGCGCGATCCCATGCCGCATTCGGCGTGCACGGCGCCGACGGCTTTTTCGAGGCCCTCGCGGCGCACCACCACGGCGATGGTGAGCTCGCTCGATCCCTGAGCGATGGCGATGATATTCACTTGCACGCGGGAGATGGCGGTGAAGATGCGTCCGGCCAGTCCGCGCTTGCCCTGCATGCCTTCGCCCACCGCGGCCAGCATGCCCACGTTGCGATCGATGCGGATGGGATCGACGTAGCCGTGGGCCAGTTCGAGCGCCAGGGCGGATTCGACCGCGCGCACGGCGAGGTCCAGCTCCTCCTGGCGGACCAGGAAGCAAAAATTCTGGCGGTAGCTGGAGCTGGAGAGGATCAACACTTCGACATCGGCGCGCGCCAGGGCATCGAGAGCGCGCGCCATCACCAGCACGCCGTTGAGCTCCGGGCTGGCGGGATCGAGCGACACCAGCGCCACGTTGGCCATGGAAGCCACCGCGCGCGCGCCGGCGGCCTCGCGCACGGAGGGCACAATCCTGGTGCCGGGTTTTTCGGGAGCGAAGCTGTTCTTGCTCCACACCGGAATCTTGCGCTCCACCAGCGGGGCCAGCGTTTTGGGGTGCAGCACTTTGGCGCCATGATAAGCCAACTCGGCGGCCTCGGCGTAGGTGACTTCATCGAGCACCTGGGCGTCCGGCACCAGGCGCGGGTCGGCGCTCATGATGCCATCAACGTCGGTCCAGATCCACAGTTCGGAAGCGTCGAGCGCGGCAGCCAGAATCGACGCCGAGAAATCCGACCCGCCGCGGCCCAGCGTGGTGGGCCGCCCGTCGGCGGTGGCGCCGTTGAAGCCTGTGATCACCGGCACGACGCCCGTTTCGATCAGCGGCAGCACGCGGGCGCGTGCCTTGGTTCGGGTAGGTTCCATGAGCGGGCTGGCATTGCCGAACACGGCGTCGGTGACCAGCACGTCCCAGGCGTTGATGGCGGCGGAGGGAACGCCCTGGCTGACCAGGTACTCGGAAAGCAGGAGAGCGGAGAGCCGCTCGCCCACGGCGACGGCTTCATCCACCGAGCGCGGGGGCCGCTCGTTGAGCATCGCCATGCCGCCCACGATGCGCTCAAACTCGGCAATCAGCTCGTGCACGCGCTCCAGCACGGCCGAGCAGCGCGGCTCCGGGAGGAGTTCGCGGCAGGCCTCTTCGTGGCGCGCGCGCAGGGCGGCCAGGTTGGCGTCCATGCCGGCGCGGTCGCCGGCTTCGGCGTGGCGCATGGTGCCGAGCAGCAGGTCGGTGATCTTGGACATGGCGGAGACCACCACCACCACCGGGCGCCGTGCGCGCTCGGCCGCGGCCAGACCGGCGGCCACGCGCATGCGCTCGGCCGAGCCGACGCTGGTGCCGCCGAACTTCATTACCAGGAGATCGCTCAATGGAATTCCTTCCCGTTGGTCACGCGCGAGCGGACAATCTTGAGAATGGCCTCCTCGACGCCTTCGATGCTGAGCGGGGTAGAATCCAGGTAGATTGCATCCGGCGCCTGCGCCAGCGGCGCATCGGCGCGCGTGCTGTCGCGCTGGTCGCGCTCGCTCATCTGGGCAGCCAACTGTTCTTCGGCGACCGAATCGCCCTTGGCGCGCACTTCGGCCAGCCGCCGGCGCACGCGTTCGCCCGGCTTCGCGTCGAGGAAGATCTTGACTTGGGCGTTGGGGAAGACGACCGTCCCGATATCGCGGCCTTCCATCACGACGCTGGCTTTTTCGCCGATGGCGCGCTGCTGAGCCACCATGGCGCGGCGCACGCCGGGGATCACCGCCACGCGGGATGCGCCATTCGATACCTCGGGCGTGCGGATGGCTTCGGTGACGTCTTCGCCGTTGAGACGGATGCGGCCGGGGGAGAGCTCGATTTCCGAGGCCAGCGCCAACTGCTCCATGCGATGGTGATCGGCGAAATCGACGCCCTGGCGGAGCGCCCACAGCGCCACCGCGCGGTACATGGCGCCGGTATCGATGTAAGTGAATCCCAGCCGGTCGGCCAGGCGGCGGGCAATGGTGCTCTTGCCGGCTCCGGCGGGCCCGTCGATGGCCACCACCACGCGTTGCGAATCGCTGTTTCCCAAACCAGTAGAATAACAGGGACGCACCAGGCCGAGTAGAATTGGACAGTGGCGGATCCGGTGAGACTATCGATTGCCGCACTCAGTTTGACGACGAGCCGGAGAGCGAAGAGGAGCGAGCGGAAGTCGAAGCGGCGCGCCGCGAATCGGGTCCCGGTACACCGCACGAGGAAGTACTCCGCGAGTTCGGTTTGTGAGTAGGTTCACTTTGACGGATCTTTGACGCAGGGAGAGCGCCGATTTCCATGCGCGCGGACGAATTCGACGGTTTGGTGGCCGAGGCGTTCAAGGGGATTCCGGCGCGGTTTCGCAAGCGGATGAAGAACGTGGCCTTGATGGTGGAGGCCGAGCCTACGCCGGAGCAACTGGCGCGCGGCCGGGTGCCGCGTGGGGGTACGCTGCTCGGGCTTTACGAGGGGCGCCCGCTCACCCTCCGCAGCGTGTTCGAGTCTTTCGCCATGCCGGACCGCATCGTGATCTTCCAGGGCCCTCACGAACGCCTGGCGCATTCGCCGGAACAGCTTGCGCAAATGGTAGCCGGCACGGTATGGCACGAGATTGCCCACTACTTCGGCATGAACGAGGCGCAGGTGCGCGCCGCCGAGCGAAAGCGCCGCGCGCGGTGAACGGCGCAGTTTGTCCTTCTTTTTACGGGCAAGCTAAAGCATGCCCCACCTGAGCGCGCGCGGTGAACGGCGCGCCATCGGCTACAATCGGAGAAATGAGAATCGCGGGGTTTCTCATATTGTGTTCGTGCAGCCTGGGAGCTGCCAGCGTCCCCATGACGCTGCTCTCCGAGGATGAGGCCGAACCTATTCACAGCGCCATTCTCCGCAAGGAACCGTGGACGCTGGACGCGGTCCGCCGCCTGCGCGCGGAAGCCGACAAGCGCCTGCGCGAAGGCCCCTGGAGCGTCACCACGGACCGTCCGGCGGGCTTGAACCTGGACGCGCACGACTACTACGGCGAAGCGCCTTTCTGGTGGCCCGACCCGGCGAACCCAGCCGCCCCCTGGGTCCGCAAGGAGGGTCATGTCAACCCGGACCGTTTCGTGGCCAACAAAACCGCCCTCAGCGCCACCTGCGATTCCATCTTCACGCTGGGCGCGGCGTCCTTTTTTCTGGACGATCCACGCTACGGCCGCCACGCCGCACAACTGATCAACGCTTGGTTTCTCAACCCCAAGACGCGCATGAATCCGAGTCTCGAATACTCGCAGGCTATCCGCGGCGTCAATGAGGCCAGAGGCGGTTCGATCGACGGCCGGGCTTTAGTTCGCGCCGTGCAGGGGATGGAATTCCTGGCGCAGAGCGGACAGTGGGACGCCAAGGAAACGGCCGCCACGCACAAATGGTTCGAGGACTACCTGCGCTGGCTCACGCACAGCAAGACCGGCAGCGACGAGAAGACTAGTGGCAACCTCCGCGCCTCCTGGTGGACCGCGCAGGTGGCGGCCATCGCCACCTTCCTGGACGACAAGGCCGCTGGGCAGATGGCGTTCAACTACTATCGCGATTCCGTCTTCCCGCGGCAGGTTGGCGCCGAGGCGATCACTCCGCGCGAAGAGGAGCGCAGCCGCTCGCTCGCTTATTCCGCATTCAACGCCGAAGGGATGGCCACTACCTGCCGCATCGCCCAGGCGCAGGGCGTGGACCTGTGGAGCGTGCAGGGCAAGGGCGGCGCCACGCTGGCGACCGTGGTCGCCTACCTGGCGCCTCATCTGGCCGACCGGAAAAAATGGGACAAGGAGCAGATCGCCGAATTCGAAACCGACGGCATCTACTTCTTAGCTTTCGCCGGCATGGGGATGAAGAAGCCGGAATACGTGACGCTCTACCACCAACTCGAGCATCCCGACAGCGCGTGGCTCAGCTTCGTCGACCTGATGGCGGGACGTTGGGAAGCGGCAGCGCACCAGACGCGGCATTGAGGAAGGGCGGCGACGAATCTCAGCAGCAGGAGAAAAGGGGAAGATTGGGCACACCCTGGTAGTCCTTCGGATTGTGCGTGATCAACGTGGCGCCGTAGAGCAACGCCGTTGAGGCGATCCAGGAGTCGGCGGCCTCAATGCGGCGACCGTTCGCTCTGGCCGCGACCATCACCTCGGCCCACTGGCGGATCAAGCCGCGGGAAGAAGGAACAGAAGCGAAACCTGTCATGAAGGTGCGGAAACGGCGCACGCGATCTGCGCCCCACGCGGCCAACAGTATCCATTGCTCCAGTTCCGCCCCTGTCATGAAGGAGACCAACAGATCGCGGTTCCGCAGCAAGGGCAGGTAAAGCTGTGCCCTGCTATCGTTCTTGAAAAGAAACGAGACAACGTCGGTGTCCACGACGGCGGGCGTCATGCTGCGCGATCGGATCTGTCGTGCCCACGCCACTCGTGAACAGCCTTCAGAAAGTCCTCAATGGACTCGCCTTCCGGCCAGAAATCGCCTAACAGCTCAACCGGATCCGCACGGAACTTCGTGCCCTGTTCAGCGATGAGTTCTTGGATTGACGGGTAACCGGCGCGCGTGTATTTGTCGGCTACTGAGTGGCCCGCATCTCGCTCGTCCATGAACTCCCAGCCTCACCTACATTCTAACAGGCGCGAACCGCAGCGTACCACCGCTTGCGAATACACCCACGCCCGCTCCACTCTACAATTGTATTGAGGGCGGCCGGAATTGGAGAACAAGGAAATCGCGCGCGTGCTGTGGGAGACGGCGGACCTGATGGAGATCGCCGCCGAGGATGGGTTTCGCATCCGCAGCTATCGCAACGGCGCCACCGCGGTGGAAGGCTATCCGGAGCGTATCGCCGATATCCTCGCCGACCCTGCCCGCAAAGTCACCGACATCCCTGGCATCGGCAAAGGGCTGGCGGTGGTGTTGCACGAGATCGTCGATCATGGCTCCTGCGAGCGCCGCGATCTGCTGCTGCAAAAATTCCCGCCCACCACGATCGAATTCCTGAAGATTCAGGGCCTCGGGCCCAAAAGCATCGCGCTCATCCTGGAGCATTACCGCATCAGCACCATGGATGAGCTGGAGCGGCTGGCGAAGGAGGAAAAGCTGCGCGTGCTGCCTCGCATGGGCGCCAAGCTGGAAGAGAAGGTGCTGCGCTCCATCGCGCAGTACCGCATGCGCAGCGGCCGCTACCTGCTGAGCTATGCCGAGGCCATGGCCGAGGAGCTGGCCGGGATTCTGCGCGGCCCCGGCGTCGATAGGATCACTCCCGCCGGCAGCCTGCGGCGCGGCCGCGAAACCGTGGGCGATCTCGACCTGCTGGTCACCGGCCCGGACGCAACCCCCGCGCTCGACCGCTTCATCGCCTATTCACGCGTGGAGGAGGTGCTGGGCCGCGGCGAGAACAAGGCCAGCGCCAAGGTGGGCCGCGAGGGGTTGCAGGTGGATGTGCGCGCGCTGCCGCCCGCCAGCTTCGGCGCAGCGCTGCAATATTTCACCGGGAGCAAGGATCACAACGTGTCCCTCCGCACCCGCGCCGTGCGGATGGGGCTGAAGCTCAGCGAGTACGGCCTGTTCCGTTCGGAAGGCGATGCGCGCGTGGCCGGCGAAACCGAAGCCGGCATTTACGAAGCGCTCGGCTTGCCCTGGATTCCGCCGGAGCTGCGCGAAAACGCGGGCGAAATCGAAGCCGCCGAGGAAGGCCGCCTGCCTCAATTGGTCGATCTCGCAGATATCCGCGGCGACCTGCACATGCACACCGTCGAGACCGATGGCCGCGCCACGCTCGAGGAAATGGCTGCCGCGGCGCGCGACCGCGGTTACCAGTACATCGCCATCACCGACCATTCCAAAGCGCTGGCCATGGCCAACGGTCTGGACGAAAAACGCGTGGTCGAGTTCGCGCGGCAGGTGCGCCAGATCAACCGCGACGGCCTCGGCATCCGCATCTTCTCCGGCATCGAATGCGACATCCTGCGCGATGGCGCGATGGACCTGGCCAACGACGCGCTGGCTGAGCTCGACCTGGTGATCGGCAGCGTGCACAGCCACATGAACCAGGAGTCCGCCGAGATGACCGACCGGCTGCTGGCCGCGCTCGAATGCCCGCACCTGCGCATCCTCGGCCATCCTACCGGCCGCATCCTGCTGCATCGAGATCCGTTTCCGTTCGATTTCGAGCGCGTGGTCGCGGCAGCCGTCGCGCGCGGCGTGTGGCTTGAGATCAATGCGAGCCCCGAGCGGCTCGATCTGCACGGGCCGCTCATCCGCACCGCCAAAGCCAAGGGCGCGCGCTTCACCATTTCCACCGACGCTCATCATCCCCAGCACCTGGCCAGCATGCGCTACGGCGTGCTGATGGCGCGGCGCGGCTGGCTCGCGAAAAGCGACATTATGAATACGCTCGCGGCGGATGAGTTCGCCGCCGCGCTCCAAACAAGATCATGAAAATCACATCTTCCCGTGAAGTCTACAAGTGCAGCCTCTTTCGAGTAACCGAGGACCGCGCCTCCGATCCGAAGACCGGTTTCAAAATCAAGCGTTCCGTTGTGCGCCATGCCGGCTCGGCAGTGATGATGGCCGTCGATGACCGGCGGCGCATCCTGCTGGTGCGGCAATACCGGCTGCCGGCCGGCCGCTATATATGGGAGCTGCCGGCGGGCCGGCTCGATCCCGGCGAGAAGCCGCTCCAGGCCGCCAAGCGCGAGTTGATCGAAGAGACCGGCTACCGCGCGCGGCGCTGGACCAAACTGGCGTCGTACTTCGTCAGCCCCGGTTACGTGGATGAGCGCATGACCATCTACCTGGCCGAGGACCTGACCGCGGGAGTAGCTACACCGATGGACGACGAGCGCATCGAAACCCGCTGGTTCCCCGCGCGCGAAGTCGAACGGATGATCGAAACCGGCAAGCTCGACGACGCCAAAACCATCATCGGCTTCTACCGGTGGAAGAAAGCGTAACCCGGAAGGAGCGGCGGGCCGCGGAATCACGATACTCTAAGCCCAATGCCCCGCAATTCGTTTCTTGCCGCCGAGCGCGCCGTTTTCCGCCGCCTCAACACGCCCGAGAAGATTCAGCATTTTCTGGACCACGAGGTGGCATACAACAAAGAACCCGACGGACCTACCTGCGGTTCGCCGCGGCGCGTATTGCGCGAGCGCACGGCGCACTGCATGGAAGGGGCGCTCGTTGGCGCCGCGGCGCTGCGCGTGCTCGGCTACCCGCCGCTGCTGCTGGATCTCGAAGCGGTGCGGGACGACGATCACGTGCTCGCCATCTTCCGCCGGGACGGCTGCTGGGGCGCTATCGCCAAATCGAATTACTCCGGGCTGCGCTACCGCGAACCGGTATACCGCGGCCTGCGTGAGCTGGCGATGTCCTACTTCGAGCACTATTACAATCTGCGGCGGGAAAAGACGCTGCGCAATTACTCGCGCCCGGTCAACTTACACCGCTTCGATTCCATCCATTGGATGACGTCCGAAGAAGAGGTGTGGGCGATCCCCGAACACCTCATGACGATCCACCATACGCCGCTGATCGGGCCGCGAGTGACGCGCCGACTGGCCCGCGTAGACGACCGCCTGTTCGCCGCCGGCCTGGTGGGTTTGGCGCGGTAGCGGCGGCCCAGGTGTCAGATGGTTGAATGAAATCCAGGGAACCAATTCATCATAAAAGACCGTATTAGTGTGATATGACCCTGGACCCGCGAGTCTTAGAGTTGCTGAGCGACCCGGAGACGCATGACCCTCTGGAGTTGGGCGATAACTGTCTGATAAACCCGAAATCCGGACAGAGTTACCCGATCCGCGAGGGGATCGCCGTGTTTCTCCAGGAGGCTTCGGGGAGAAACCGAAAGTATCAGACCATGTATGACCGCCTGGCGCCGGGCTATGACCTCGCCGAGCGGCTCTTCTACTGGATCTCGCGTAAGCCGGACCGCCGCCTGGGGTTCATTCCGGAACTGGAAGTCCCGGCCGGCGCGCGCGTCCTGGAAGTATCGGTGGGCACCGGTGGCAACCTGCCCTTTCTTCGCGAGGACATCGAGTTCTTCGGCCTCGATTTGTCGTGGGGCATGCTGCGCCGATGCCGCCACAACCTGAAGCGGTGGCATCGCAGCGCGAATCTGTTTCATGGCGAAGGCGAGCGGCTGCCGTTTCGCGACGCGGTCTTCGATTGCGTTTATCACGTCGGCGGCATCAATTTCTTCAGTGACAAGGCGCGCGCCATCGCGGAGATGATTCGCGTCGCCAAGCCGGGAACGAAGATCGTGATCATCGACGAGACCGAGAAGGTGGTGAGCCAGCAGTATCGGGAGAATCCTTTTACGCGGCGTTACTATGCCAGCGAGGACAGATTGGCCTCCGCTCCCACAGACCTTGTACCCGCCGGAATGCGCGAGATTCAGACGCGGCTGGTTAGCGCGGGCAACGAGTACTGCCTGACGTTCCGCAAGCCCTGACGCCTGGACTGCGGACATTTCCGTACTCCGCTCGCTGCGCCGTCAACGGCCCGGCTTTTGAAGCAAGGCGCAATTCGGGTTACAGTCTTGTTTATGAGGAAACTGGTTCCAGCTCTACTGCTGCTGTGCGCCTGGGCCATTGCCGAGAATCCGCGCACGCTGGCCATTCGCAACGCCAAGATCGTTACGGTGAGCGGGCCGGTGATCGACAAAGGCACCGTGGTGGTGCGGAACGGTCTGATCGAGGCGGTCGGCGAGAACCTGGCCGTTCCCGCCGGCGCCTGGGTCATCGACGGCGAAGGCATGACGGTTTACCCCGGGCTGATCGACAGCTTGAGTACGGTTGGCATTCCCAGTCTTGCCCCGCCGCCGGCCGGGCGCGGCGGGCGCGGCCAAACAACGACAACGCCCGCGCCCCCGCCATCCCCCGCCACCGCGCCGGCCACTGCTGCCGCGCCGGTGACGCCGGCAAAGGGGCCGGAGGACCGTCCCGCCACCACGAGCTGGATTCTGGCAGCCAATGAGATCGATCCATCCGACCACCGCATCGAATCCGTCCGCAGCGCCGGCTTCACTACCACCGTGACCTTTCCCGCGCGTGCCATATTCGGCGGGCAAGGGTCGATCATAGACCTGGCTTCGGCGGAGCGGGCTGGCGAAATGGTGGTGGTCCCGGCGGTGGGGCAGTACCTGGCCGTTTCGCGCGGCGGTGGGATGTTCGGCGGTTTCGGCGCGGGCTTTCCCAATGCGCTGATGGGCTACATCGCCTACATCCGCCAGATTTATCTGGATGCCGAGCATTACAAGCTGTTGAAAGAGGCTTACGCGCACTCGCCGCGCGGCATGGAGCGGCCGCCGTATGACCGGGCGTTGGAGGGCGTGCTCGAATCCAAGCGCATTTTGCTGCCGGCCAATCGGGTGGTGGAAATGGATCGTATGCTGCGTTTCGCCGCGGAGCTGCAACAGCCGGTGATTCTGTACGGCATGCGGGAAGCTTACAGGCCCGAGGCGGCGCCGCTGCTCAAGAAATATGGTTCGCCCGTGCTGGTGAGCATGCACTGGAGCGAGGCGCCGCGCGATCCCGATCCGGAGGCCTACCGGACCATGCGTTCGCTCGAAAACATCGACCAGGGTCCGGCGGCGCCGGGCTTGCTGCAAAAGGCCGGAGTTCCGTTCGCGCTGTACTCCGACGGTCTGGACCAGCCGCGGGAGCTGCAGCGCGCGGTGAAGAAGGCGATTGACGCCGGCCTGGCGCGCCAGGATGCGATTCGCGCGCTGACCCTTTCACCCGCCGAAATCTACGGTGTGGCGGACCGCATGGGCAGCATCGAGGCTGGCAAGATCGCCAACCTGGTGGTCACCAAGGGCGACCTGTTCGACGACCACACGCAGATCGAAATGATCTTCGTCGACGGCAAGCAGTACAAGCCTGCCCCCGAACCCCCCGCGGGCGGCGGGCGCGGCGCGACCGAAGAACCCGGAGTAAGCCAATGAGAAAATCCTGGATTGTGGCGCTGGCCGCGCTGGCGCCTCTGTACGCCCAAAACATCGTGATCCAGAACGCCACCATCATGACAGTGACCAAGGGCACCCTGCAAGGGTCGGTGGTGATCAAGGACGGGAAAATCGCCGAGGTCGGCGAGAAAGTGATGATGCCGCAAAACGCCACCGTGATCGACGCGGGAGGCCAGTACGTAATACCCGGCATCATCGATTGCCACTCACACATCGCGGTGGACGGCAACGTGAATGAGGGCAGCGTCTCGGTTTCGTCGATGGTGAACATCAAGGACGTGATCAACCCCGAAGACATCGCCATCTACCGCGCACTGGCGGGCGGCGTGACCACCGCCAACATCCTGCACGGCTCGGCCAATCCCATCGGCGGCCAAACCCTTGTACTGAAAATGCGCTGGGGCAAAGACGCCCAAGGCATGATCTTCGAAGGCGCGATGCCCGGCATCAAGTTCGCCTTGGGCGAAAACCCCAAGCGTTCCGGCAACCCGCAGGGCGGCCGGGGCGCCACGCAAACCGCGGCCCGCTATCCGGCGACGCGCATGGGCGTGGAAGACACCATCCGCGAAGCCCTGAACGAAGCCAAGGATTACAAGGCCGAATGGGACGAGTACGGCGCTAAAGTGGCGCGCGGTGAGCATCCCATCCCTCCCCGCAAAGACCTGAAGCTGGAGCCGCTCAAGGAGGTGCTGGAAGGCAAGCGGTACGTCCACGCTCATTGTTACCGGGAGGACGAGATCCTCATGCTGCTGCGGGTGGCGGACGATTACGGATTCAAGATCCGCACGCTACAGCACGTCCTGGAAGGCTATAAGGTGGCCGAGGAGATCGCCGCGTCGGGCACCGGTGCTTCCACTTTCAGCGACTGGTGGGCGTACAAGATTGAAGCTTACGACGCGATTCCGTACAATGCCGCCCTTATGCAGAAGAAGGGCATCGTGGTCAGCTTGAACAGCGACGACGAGGAACTGATGCGGCACCTGAACACGGAGGCAGCCAAGGCGATGAAGTACGGCGGGATGAATGAAACCGACGCGCTGGCGATGGTGACGATCAACCCGGCTAAGCAACTGGGAATCGACGGCCGGGTTGGCTCGATCGAGGCGGGCAAGGACGCCGACCTGGCGATCTACGATAAGTATCCGCTCTCCGACTACGCCAAGGTGCAGAAGGTGCTGATCGACGGCCAACTCTATTTCGACCGCGACAGCGACGTCAGCGGCCGGCCGGCGAAGGCCCTGGAGAAACAGAAGTTGATCGAAAAGGAAAAGCAGAGCCAGCCCAAGCCGGCGGGCGGCAGGAGGCCAGTCGAATGAAACTGCTGGGGATTCTGATCGGTTGCGGGCTGGCCGCCGGCGCGGCCTCGAACAACAGCGTGCTGATTCGCGGTGCGGATGTCTATCCGGTCACGAGCGCGCCCGTCAAAGGCGTGTCGATTCTGGTGCTGGATGGAAAAATCGCCGAGATTGGCGCCAAGATCGTGGTGCCCAAGGGCGTGCGTGTGGTGGATGGCAAGGGGCTCCGCGTTTACCCGGGAATGATCGACTCCGGGACCGAATTGGGGCTCTCCGAGATAGAGATGATCCGCGAGACCGTGGACACCGGCGAACTGGGCGAGTTCATGCCGCAGTTACGCGCGCTGGCCGCGGTGAATCCGGATAGTGAACACTTCGCCGTGGTGCGGATCGCCGGCATTACCAGTGTGATGACCTTTCCGGCCGGCACCGGCGGCGGCGAGGGCGGCGGCGGCCGCGGCCGTCCGCCACAATACATCTCCGGGCAGGCCGCCCTTATCCACACTTTCGGCCGGACCTGGGAAGATATGGCGGTCTCCGGTTCGGCCGCGGTGCAGGTCCGGTTTCCGATTTTGGGCCCCCCCGGCGGACGCGGCGGTCCCGTGCCGGAGAACATTGCCGGACTCGCGGGCGAGACCGGCGCAGTGACTTTCACCGAGATGACGCGCACGTACCAGCAGGAAGTGGCGAAGCTGGCGGACTTTTTCGATGAAGCCCGCCGGTATCAGAAAGCCAAGGCCGCCAATTTGCCTGGCTTCGTGCGCGACCTTAAGTACGAGGCCATGTTGCCGGTGCTGGATGGCAAACTCCCGGTGGCGATCGCCGCTGCCACGCCGCGCTCGATCCATGATGCCATTCAGTTCGCCGAGAAGCAGAACGTAAAGATCGTCATCATGCAGCCGCGCGAGTTGGGAAGTGCAGCCGCTGAACTGAAAGCCAAGAACATACCAGTGATTCTGGGGAGAGTCCTCGCGCTGCCGCGCGGCCAAGACGATCCCTACGATCAGGCGTTCACGCTGCCGGGGGAAGCTTATAAGGCCGGAATTAAGTTCGCTTTCGGCACGTTTGACAATCAGTTTGTCAGAAACTTGCCCTATCAGGCTGCGACCGCGGTGGCTTTCGGGTTGCCTCAGGAAGAGGCGCTCAAGGCGATCACCATCAACCCGGCGCAGATTTGGGGCGCCGGCGACCAGCTTGGCTCCCTCGAGAAAGACAAGTCCGCCGATCTGATGGTGACTACGGGCGATCCGCTGGAGATCCAAACCCAGGTCAAACATGTGTTCATCCGCGGCCAGGAAATCGAACTTAGCAGCAAACAGACTCGACTGTACGATAAGTACCTCAATCGGCAATAGGGGATGGTGCTGGCGACTCAGACACGGCTGGGAGTACGTTCCGACTCAATCCAGATGGTGACTGGGCCGTCGTTAATCAGGTGTACTTGCATGTGTGCCTGGAAAACTCCGGTTTCAACCCGTACTGGTCCACGCCTGGCTGACTCGACCAAGTAGTTATACAGCGCAAGCGCCTGTTCCGGCGGCGCGGCGTTATCAAAACTAGGGCGCCGCCCCTTACGGCAATCTCCATAGAGTGTGAACTGCGACACCACCAACAGCGCCCCGCCAGCTTCTTCGACGTTGCGGTTCATCTTGCCGTCGTCGTCCGGGAAGATACGCAGGCCGAGCACTTTTCCGAGCACATAGTCCGCATCAAGAGTCGTATCGGTTCGGCTTATACCCACAAAAGCGAGTAATCCCTTACGTATAGATCCAATAGTACTTTCATCAACACTAACCTTAGCTTCTGTTACACGTTGAATTAGCGCCCGCATATCCTTTTAGCGTTCCTCCAGGATGACATAACTAATCTTGACACAAGCCTGCAATTGGTATGTTATATTTATGCGGGAGAGATTTATGCCAAGAGGCAGAAGCTTAGAGGATTTAACCACGCTGCAAATGGCCCTGGTGGGTTATCAGGTGGAGAAGCAAAAGATCGAAGATCAGATTCGCCGCATCGAGGCTCAACTCAAGGGAAAGCGCGTTCCTCTTTCTTCCGCTGCCGCTGCACCGGCCAAGCCGGCGGTCAGGCGTGTGCTTAGCGCGGGGGCGCGGGCACGCATCGCGGCCGCGCAGAAAAAGCGTTGGGCGGAGCACCGCAAGCGCGCCGCGCAGAACAAGCCGGCCTGACAGGCTCTCCCCTCCGGAATTCAAGCGAACCTCGATCCGTGCCCAGCCGGCTGCCAGGCTCTTACTCCATGGCTTTGCGGAAGCGCAACCGGGATATGATCCGGGCAAGCTATATAGCGTGCCCCACCCGCTTGACCAAATGCTACGATGTGTAGCAATGAGTGAACTAAGCCGCATTGGAGTGGCGATCGACACCGGTTTGCTCGAGAGGTTCGACCGCTTGATCGCGGGACACGGCTACACCAACCGCAGCGAGGCGTTCCGCGACATGATCCGCGAGGAACTGGTGGAACAGTCCTGGGAGTCGCCGGACAGCCAGGTGGTGGGGACGGTCACGCTGGTCTACGACCACCACGCGCGCCTGCTCGGAGAGAAACTCACCGGCATCCAGCACGAGTATCACCGCTCGGTTCTTTCGACGCTGCATGTGCACCTGGATCACGACCTGTGCCTGGAAGTGATCGTGATTCGCGGTCGTGCCGGGGGCGTGCGCTCGCTGGCGGACGCGTTGATCAGCACGAAAGGCGTCAAGCACGGCCGACTCACCCTGACCACCTCGGGTGCGGAGATCAAATGATCGTCGGCACGGGAGTGGATCTGGCAGAGGTACCGCGCGTGCGCCACCTGGTCGAGCGCTATGGCCGGCGCTTCATCGAGCGCGTCTACACGCCGTCGGAGATCGCTTACGTGGAGCGCAAAGCGAACCGCTTCGAGCGCTTTGCGGCGCGGTTTGCGGCCAAGGAAGCGGGCATGAAAGCCATCGGCACCGGCTGGAGACACGGGGTAACCTGGCAGGATTTCGAGGTAGCCAACCTGCCTTCGGGAAAACCCACGCTGCGGCTGCACGGCGTGGCGGCGCGGGTTGCGGAGAAGCTCGGCGTGCGCCATATCTCACTGTCCTTAACCCACACCGCCGAGTACGGACTGGCGCACCTGATCCTGGAAGACTAACCCGGAACCTTCCCACGAACCTGCTTCAGCCACGCCGCTGGCGCCACGTGTGCACCAGCGTGGCGGAAAGGATGATGGCGCCGCCAGTCAACGCCATCGCCGGCGGGCGCTCGCCGTGAACCATCCACGCCCAAACCGGATTCAGCGCCGGTTCGAGCAGCAGCACCGTGTTGGCCTCGAAGGCGGTCACCTGGCGCACGGCGCGAGTGACACAAACATAGGCCAGGCCGATCTGGAATACGCCGAGGTAGAGGATCACCGCGCCATCGGCAAAGGAAAGCGACCGCAGCGGAAGCGCCATCGGCAGCGTGGCCAAGCAGGCGAGCGCGTTGCCCATGGCAACCGCCGCCAGCCCCGCGTCATGTTCCGGGCGCCGGCCCAGCCAACGCAAGCCGGCCAGCAACAGCGCAAACGCCAGTCCCGAGAACAGGGCGACGATGTTGCCGCGCGGCGGATCGGGCGCCGTGGCCAGCGCCGGCTGGCCGCCGGCGAAGAACAACGCCATGCCCGCGGCAACCGCCAGCATGTACAACAGGCCCTCGCGGTGGATGCGTTCCTTGAGCAGCAGCGGGCCCAGCAGGAGCAGATAGAGCGGAGCGGTGGATTGCAGGAAAATGGCGTTCGCGGAGGTGGTGAGCCGGTTCGCCATCGCGAACGCGATCGACGTGGCGGCATACGCCGCGGCCACCGGAGCGATCCGCCAATTCCAGCCGCGGCGCGCCCCGGGTAGCACCGCCAGCAGAACCACGGCGGCTACGCCCGCGCGAAAGCAAGCCACTTGCCAACCGGTGAGGGTCGCGGCTTTGATGGCCGCGCCGCCGGTGGAAAACAGAATCGCCGCCGCCACCAGCAGCAGCCGGTTGCGAAGCGGCGAAGCGGTCATCGCCGCGGGCCGGCGCCGCGAGCGCCAGAAGCCGTGAAAAAATCAGGGCTCCCGATAAACACAGAGGAACCCGGATCGATGACAAGAGTTTTATCTGTGTTCATCGGTGTTCATCCGTGGCTCGAAATGGATTTCGTCCCGTTCGCCAACCCGGATGCGTGATACGAGCTGCGCACCAGCGGGCCCGCCTCCACGTGGCCAAAGCCCATCTCGCGGGCAGCCACCCGCAACTCGGCGAATTCTTCCGGCGGTGCGTAGCGCACGATGGGCAGGTGCTTCGGCGAGGGCCGCAGGTATTGCCCGAGGGTGAGGATATCCACCCGATTGGCCCGCAGGTCGCGCATGACCTGGAGGATTTCCGCGTTGGTTTCGCCCAGTCCCAGCATCAACCCGGACTTGGTGGGAACCGCGGGCGCGGTTCGCTTGGCATGCGCCAGCACGTCGAGAGATCGTTCGTAGCGCGCGCCCAGGCGCACCCGGCGGTAGAGGCGCGGCACGGTTTCGGTGTTGTGATTGAACACGTCCGGCGCGGCTTCGAGCACGGTTTCGACGGCCGCGCGGCTGCCCTGAAAATCGGGCACCAGCACTTCGACGCCACAGCCCTCGACGCGGCGGCGGATCGCGCCGATGACCAGCGCGAACAGCTCCGCGCCGCCGTCTTCCCGGTCGTCGCGATTGACGCTGGTGATGACCGCGAACTGCAAGCCCATGGCCGCCACAGCCTCGGCCACGCGCCGCGGCTCATCGTAATCCACCGGCAGCGGCGCGCCCTTTTCCACCGCGCAGAATCCGCAGCGGCGGGTGCACACATTGCCCAGAATCATGAACGTGGCCGTGCGGTGGTTCCAGCACTCTCCCACGTTGGGGCAGGCGGCGCTTTCGCAAACCGTATGCAGGCGCAGGCGGCCGACGAGTTGTTTGATGTCCTGGTAGTTTTCACCGGCCGGCGCGGGCGCGCGCAGCCACTCGGGCCGCTTGGACGGTGCGGGAGCGATGTCGATCAGCACGGCCGGCAAGCCAACTAGCTCTTGATCGGTACCGGCGCCGTGTCGCGGCTGGCGATCACGCGGTCGATCATGCCGTACTCGACCGCTCCGTCAGGCTCCATGATGTAATCGCGGTCCACATCTTTGGCTACGCGCTCCACGGGTTGGCCGGTCGCATCGGACAGCATCTTGTTGAGGATCTCGCGCATCCGCAGGATTTCGCGGGCGTAGATGTCGATATCGGCCGCCTGCCCCGCCAGGCCCTGCATGGACGGCTGGTGGATCATGATCCGTGAATTTGGCAGGCTGAACCGCTTGCCCTTGGTGCCTTTGGCCAGCAGCACCGCCGCCATGGATGCCGCTTGTCCCACGCAGATCGTCACGATATCGGGACGAATGAAAGCCATCGTGTCCAAAATGGCGAGGCCGGCCGTGATGGAGCCGCCCGGAGAATTGATGTAAATGGAAATATCCTTCTCCGGGTCCTCAGCCTCGAGGAACAGCAACTGGGCGATGATCAGATTCGCCACCTGATCGTCAATCGGCGTGCCCAGAAAGATGATGTTCTCTTTCAACAGCCGGGAGTAAATGTCGTATGCGCGTTCGCCCCGCGAGGTCTGTTCGACCACCATGGGGACAAGGACAGACTGGCCCATTATGCCTCCGAATCCATATTCGCAATCCCGAACCGGCGATGCTCCGGCTCGACCGCGGTCTGACTATGCCCGTTTCGCGGCCGCGCGCCTGGTCTTGCGCGCTTTGCTGACTGCCAGAGTTTTCTTCTTCAACTCCAGCGCCTTGGCCAGGTCCGCGATCGAATTCTTGCCTAGATAATCCATGATACGCGAACGGAGGGCCACCCAGCTATCGTGCATGGAACAGGGCATGTCGTCGTTGCATTCGGCAAGCCCGCTGGCGCACTGCTGGTAGGGCGCCAAGCCGTCCAGCGCCTCGACAATATCGAGCAGCCGGATGTCTTCGGCATCCACCCGCAGCGCGAATCCGCCGGTTGGACCTTTGCTCGACCGCAGAAGTCCCTTGCGGGCGAGCTGCTGCAGGATCTTGGCCAGGAAGTGCGCGGGGATGTCCTCAGCCTCCGCAATGTTCTTCACCATGGCGTATCGGCCATCGGGCACCTGGGCCAGGTGCACGAAAGCGCGAATCGCGTATTCCGACGATCGAGAATAAATCATTCTGCCCCCGGTAGATTCGGAGTAAGCCTACTTCGATATCTTAATTGGTTTCCCCAATCGCACGCAAGGACTTAATCGGGTCCTGAATGCCCTATTTGTTAATTGGATGCGCCGGCAAGCACCCAGGGTGCGGGAATTTCGGACTGGGACCCGGCTCCCAAGCCGGTACGGTACTATGACTCGGAACGCGATTAGTTTCGCTCGGCGGACAATTGTCCCGGCACCAGGGCCAACGCGGGGAGGGTGTAACCCTTGATATAACTGACGGCAGGCGCCCGCGCGCCGATGAGGAAGGATGCGCCAAGCATGATCCACCTATTGAGCCGACTGCCCGCCGGCGCCCGCGTGCTGGACCTGGGGGCCGCGGCGGGGAGTTTTCCCGACGTCCGGCCCGGCGTGTTGGTGGTGCGCCTCGACCTGAAGTTCGACCCAGGCGGCGCGGCGGGTTGCCTGGTGCGCGGCGATGCCGCCCGCCTGCCCTTTGCGAATGGCGTTTTCGATCTACTGGTCAGCAACCACAGCCTGGAGCATTTCGTCGAACTCGAAGCGGTGGTGCGCGAAATGGGCCGCGTCGCTAGGCCGGGCGCAGGGCTGTACGTAGCGGTACCCGACGCCGGTACTTTGACCGACCGCATCTACCGCTGGATCGGCCGGGGCGGCGGCCACGTCAACCCTTTTCGCAAGCCGGCCGAGGTCATCGTGCCGATCGAGCGGCTGACCGGCCTCTCCCACCGCGCCACCCGCGACCTTTACTCGTCGCTCTCGTTCCTCAACAACCATAACGTGCGCGGTTGGGGGCCCAAGAAGCTTCTGCTGTTCGCCAGAGGCGACGAGCGCTTCCTGGCCGTTCTTCTTTGGTCGCTGCGGACGGTGGACCGCGTCTTCGGCAGCGGCTGGAGCCGCTACGGCTGGGAATTCCACTTCGGCGCCGCCGATCCAGGCGAGGCCCGCGATCCCTGGGTGAACGTGTGCGTACGCTGCGGCGCCGGCCACTCCGAAGAGTATCTCCGCGAACAAGCTTCGGGCTGGCGCAAATTCGGACCGGTCGAGAGCTACCGCTGCCCGGCCTGCGGCGGTTTCAACCTGTTCAGCGCGGAGCCGGTTCGGAGAACGCGCCGGACGCAGCCCTGACACAACGGAGCCGCGACCATAGGGAGCGGTCGGCGCCTTACGCCCTCCGCCGCGCTCGCCACGCTTCGATGAAGGTGGGCGTCAGCGAAAGCAAAATGATGACCAGGATCACTTTGTCGAAGTTGCGCTGCACGAAAGCCACCTGGCCCAGCAGGTAGCCAAGCGAGGTCATCAGGAAGACCCAGCCGATGCCGCCGCACACGCTAAAGGGCAGGAATCGCAGATACGGCATCTGGCTGACTCCGGCCATGAAGGCGGAAAAGGTGCGGACGATCGGCACGAAACGCGCCAGCACAATGGTTTTGCCGCCGTAGCGTTCATAGAATTGGTGAGTGCGCGTGACGTACGCCTGCTTGAAGAATCGCGAGTCGGGGCGACTGAAAATCTTGGGTCCAGTCTGGCGCCCCAGCAGGTAGCCGGTGGAATCCCCCATCAGCGCCGCCAGCATCAGCAACAGATTCACCTGCCGGATGTCCAACGCGCCGAAACCCGCCACCACGCCGATAGTGAAGAGGAACGAATCGCCGGGCAGAAAGAACCCGACCAGCAGGCCGGTTTCCGAATACACCACGGCGAACAGCGCCGCGTAACCGGCCCAGCCCGCGAGCAATGTATGCAGCAGGTGGCTTAGCCGAAGCGGGTCGGTGAGCGACCGGTAGAGGTCGAACAGATCGCGCAGCATGCGGCTAGCTGTGGAACTGCGCCACCAGGCGCTGGATCACGTCCTGGTGATACTTGAGCTTCCCCTGCCGGCGCAAATCCTCGCGCACGCCGGTTTCAAACAGCGTGTTGCGGTCGCGCGCCCGCTGGCTCTTGAGCTCGTCGCGGATGGCGGTTCGCGTCTGGGCCAACTGCGCCATATCGGCCGGCACATGCCCGATCACCTTGGCCACCACCGAACCCTGCGGCGTGCCCAGGGGACCGAAAACCGCGCCATCCGGCAGCGTGAATCCTTCGTGTACGTAACTGGCCGGGCCGATGCCTTCGACCGAGCCCGCACGGTTGAAGTCCTCGGAGGTCTTGACTTCGAGTCCCATCGACTTGGCTGCCGCCGCCAGGTCGCCGCCGTTGGCCTTGGCCTTGTCGGCAAGTTCCTTGGCGTGGTCTTTCACGGCCGCCGCCAGCCGGCTTTGCACGATGGTCTCGCGCACCTGGTTCTCGACTTCGGCCAACGTGCTGGGCCGCGCGGGAATCACACCGGTGACCACGGCCAGCGCCAGCTTGTTCCCCGGCAGAGCCACCGCCTGCGAAACCTGGCCCTGCTTCAACCCAACGATGGATTGATCGAAATCGGAGTTGGTGCCGATTTCCGGCAGCGGCTGGCCGGGGCGCGCGCCTTCCGCGCGCACCACCTGCATGTGAAACCGGGCCGCGATCTCGTCGGGATGAAGCGGATCCTTCTGCAACGCCGCTTGCGCCTTGTCCGAGATCTGCTGCACGATGTCGTTCACTTGATCGTTCTTCCAGTTGGCGGCTAGCTGCGCTTTCACCTGGTCGAACGGGGCGAGGCGCGCGTCTTCATGCGCAATCACGCGGATGATGTGATAACCCACTTCGGTCTTGACGATCCCGCTGGTTTGGCCCGGCGGCAGCGAAAACGCGGTGCGCTCGAACTCGGGCAGCGTCTGCCCGCGCTCGATCCAGTCGAGATCCCCGCCTTTGGCGGCCGAACCGGTATCTTCGGAATATTTCTTCGCCAGCTCCGCGAAGTTGGCGCCGCCCTGGATCTGCTTCAGCAGGTCCGCGGCCTGCGCCTTCATCTTGGCGTCTTCGGCTGGCGGCTTGCCGGAGGTCTTCAGCAGAATGTGCTGCGCGTGGACGCGCTCCTTGGTGCGAAACTGCTCCTTGTTCTGGTTGTACATCCGCAACAGGTCGGCGTCGGACGGGACGAGGGATTCGGCGATCTTGGCCTGGTCGGCGATCAGAATCGCCAGGTTCCTCGACTCCGGCACCGTGTAGCGCGCGTGGTTTACCTGGAAGTACGTCTCCAGGTCCTTGGCGCTCGGGGTCGCTTCCGCGCGGTACTTGTCGCCGGATACGTTCACGTACTGGATCTTGATTTTCTCGTTGCGCTCCTGGTAGGCGTGCTCGATTTCCAGCTCGGAGACGATCGTGCCCTCCACCGCCACCTCGCGCAGTTTGGTGATGAGGATCTGGCGGCGCAGGTTGGACTCGAATTCCGGAATCGTCAACTGCTGCTCGCCCAGCACCGCGGCGTAGGCTTCCTTGCCGGCAAACTTGCCGTCGGGAAACAGGTTGGGGATCATCTGCTGGATCTCAGCGCGCACGTCGCTATCGCTGACCTCGAAGCCCAACCGGGTGGCCTCGTACGCCAGCGCCCGCTCGCCCACCATCCCGTCCACCATTTGCGGGACGTAGGTGGCGATCAGATCGGGGGGAAGCTGCCGGCCACGCATGGTGGCCTGGATCAGTCGCATAACGTCGCCCGATGTGATGTCGTCCTTGCCCACCGACGCCACCACCGTGTCCGGCGTGGGAGCGCCCGTGCCGTAGTTGGGCACCAGGTAGGTCAGCATCGACAATGCGACCACCATCAGCAGCGCGCCCAACAGGATGCGCACCGATTTTTCTCGGCTGCGAAACAGATCAAACATGAGTCAGAGAACTCCTGATTACAAAGGGGAAAACAATAGTATAACCAATCCCCGGAAGCCGCGGGAGCAAGCGGGGCTAACCGAGGGCATCCCAACCGGCGCGCGGGGGCGCTGGCGGGTACAATCAAGTCGAGTGGCCGGCGTTTACATTGCCTATCCGTTTTGCGCGCAAAAGTGCACTTACTGTAACTTTGCCTCGGGCGTGTTTCCACGCGCGCAGGAACGGCGCTACCTGGAAGCGTTGCTGGCGGAAGTTCGCGCTCACGCTTGGGAGTGGCGGCCGGAGACGGTTTATCTGGGTGGCGGCACGCCCGGCAACTTGGCGCCCGACGATCTGCACGCGGTGCTGAAGGCCATTCCCGGGCGGCCGTGGCTGGAGGCCACCATCGAGGCCGCGCCCGGCGCCATCTCGGGCGATCAGGCACGCCACTGGACGGCATGCGGCATCAACCGTGTCAGCCTCGGCGTACAATCGTTCGTCGAAAAAGAGATTCGCCGCACGGGCCGCAAACACACCGCGGAAATAGTCGCTCGGGAAATACGGCTGCTGCGCGAGGCCGCGATCGGCAGCATCAATATCGACCTGATCGCCGGACTTTCCGGGCAGATCGAATCGAGCTGGCGGGAATCGCTCGATTGGATCGAGCGCCTCGAGCCGGAGCACGTCTCGGTCTACATGCTGGAAGTGGATGAAGCCAGCCGGCTGGGCAAGGAACTGCTGGCCGGCGGCGCGCGCTACGGAGCGGCGGAAGCACCGGACGACGATCGGGTCGCGGCGTTCTACGAAATCGCCGTGGAGCGGCTGGCGGGGCTTGGCCTCAACCGCTACGAGATTTCCAATTTCGCGCGGCCCGGCTGGGAATCGCGTCACAATTTGAAGTATTGGAAGCTGGAGCCGTATGCGGGTTTCGGCGCGGATGCCCATTCGTTCGATGGGCGGATGCGGACGAGGAACGCGGAAACGGTGGATGAGTATTTGAATGGAGCGCGGCAGGTCGGGGACCTGCCCCACTGTGACGAGCGCTTTTTTGTCAGCCTGCGGTTGATGGAGGGCATCCGGCCCGACGCGCAAGAGTGGCAGCGCCACGACGCGGCGATCCGGAAGTTTCTGGAGGCCGGCCTGCTCGAAGCGGCCGACGGCGTGTTGCGCCTGTCGAACCGCGGCGTGCTGGTTTCAAACGAAGTATTCGCGGAGTTTCTTACCTCATGATCGATCTGCGCAGCGACACCGTGACTAAGCCTACGCCCGAGATGCGGCGGGCGATGGCGGAAGCCGAAGTGGGCGACGACGTTTACGGTGAGGACCCCACCGTCAACCTGCTGGAACAGCGGGCCGCCGAAATCACCGGCAAGGAGGCGGCGCTGTTCGTGCCCACCGGCACCATGGGCAACACCATCGCGGTGAAACTGCTGACCGAACACGGGCAGGAAGTGATCTGCGACTCGCGCGCTCATATTCTGGATTACGAACTGTCGATGACGGCGTGGTTCTCCGGCTGCCTGATTCGCGCCATTCCCACCGAAGACGGCATCCTCGAATGGAGCCAGATCCGCCCGCTGGTGAAGCCGGTACATCCGCACTACGCGCCTACGGGCGCGATCGAAATCGAAAACACGCACAACATGGGCGGGGGCACGGTTTATTCGCTGGCGGCGATTCGCGAAATCTCCAACGGCGCGCATGAGCTTGGCGTGAAAGTGCACATGGATGGTGCGCGCGTGTTCAACGCGGCGGCCGCGCTGCGCGTGCCGGTTGAAGACATCGTGGCGCCGGTGGACACGGTGATGTTTTGTCTCTCGAAGGCGCTGGGCGCGCCGGCCGGCTCGATGGTGGCCGGACCGGCCGCGCTGATCGACAAGGGCCGCCTGTTGCGTAAACGGCTGGGCGGCGGCATGCGGCAGGCGGGCGTGCTGGCCGCGGCGGGCCTGATCGCGCTCGAAGAAACACGCACCCGGCTGAGCGAGGACCATGCGAACGCGCGTTTCTTCGCGGAAGGCGTGGCCCGCATTCACGGCGTCGAGTTGGATCCGCGGAAGGTCGCCACCAACATCGTGGTATTCGATATCGGCGCCACCGGTCTGACCTCGGGAGAATTGAGCCGGCGGCTGAAACAGCGGGGCGTGCTGATCAACGGAATCGGCCATAGCCACATGCGCGCCGTGACGCACTATGACGTCACCCGTGCCGAATGCGCACAGGCCGTGGAAACACTGGCGGAAGCCGTGGCCCGAGTCGCGATAAACTGAAAGCTTCGAACATTCACCCTGTCAGAAGGCTAGGCATACATGTTGAAACCGCTAGGGAAGCTGCGCGGCGCAGGATTGGTATGGTTCTTTGGCGCCGCCGTCTTCGCGCAAGATTATTCGATCTCGACCGTCGCCGGCGGAGCGCCACCCACCACGCCCGCGGCGGCCGCCAGCACCGCTATTGGAACGGTGAAACGCGTGACGACGGACGCGAGCGGCAATGTGTATTTCAGCAGCGGTAACGCTGTTTTCAAGATTTCTTCGAGTGGGACGCTGACGCTGGTGGCGGGCAATTCGCGGCCGGGCTTTTCCGGCGACGGTGGGCCGGCGGCCGCGGCCCAGCTCAACACTCCGCAGGGCCTGGCGGTCGATTCACAGGGGAATCTCTACATTGCCGACCAGGTGAACAACCGCGTGCGGGTGGTGACGCCGCAAGGCGTCATCAATACATTCGCCGGCAACGGCCAAGTGGGCAAGCCGCGGTTTCTGGGCGATGCCGGCCTAGCCACTGCGGCGAACCTGAACCTGCCCGGCGGCGTGGCGGTGGATCACTCGGGAAATGTTTACATTGCCGATACCGGCGACAACTCGATCCGCAAGGTTGGCACCAACGGCATCATCAATACCATAGCGGGCAACGGTTTTGGCGGCCTCGGCGGCGATACCTTGCCGGCAACGGGTTCGGTCCTGCTCCAACCGGAAGACGTTTTCGTGGATAGCTCCAACAACGTATACATCGCCGATACCGGTAACGCCGCCATCCGCGAGATCACCGCCAGCACCGGCATCATCAATTTCATCGCCGGAGCCTGCAACATTACCAGCACCAGCACCGACACCAACACCGGCGAGACTTGTGCCATCGGCTATGCGGGCGACGGAGGTCTGGCGAACGCAGGCGGCCTGGTCGAGCCGTTCGCGGTAGCCGTGGATTCGTCGGGGAACGTATACATCGCGGAGCCGACCGATGGCCGCATCCGCGAGATCAGCACGATCAAGGCTAACATCGACATCAACACGATTGTGGGCAACGGTACGTTGGGCTTCAGCGGAGACGGCGCCGCCGCGACCGCAGCCGAGCTCAACCGTCCGACCGGCGTGGCGGTCGACGGGTCGGGTCATATCTACATCGCCGATTCGCTGAACAACCGCATCCGCGTGGCCCAAGCGGGCGGCAACATCGGCACCTTCGCCGGCAACGGCGGCTACAGCTACTCCGGCGATGGCGGCCCGGCCACCAGCGCGCAGATGAACTCGCCGCACGCCGTCGCCGCGGACCGCGCCGGCAACTATTACATCGCCGACTCCGGCAATAACGTGGTGCGCAAGGTGAGCGCGGGCGGCACCATCACGACTTTCGCGGGCAACGGAACAGCGGGATTCGGCGGCGATGCCGGCGCGGCCACCGGCGCGCAGCTCAACGGCCCGCAAGGCGTGGCGGTGGATAGCGCCGGCAACGTTTATATATCCGACACGGGCAATTCGCGGGTGCGCGAAGTGTCCGGCGCCACCATCGACACCGTCGCCGGTGGCGGAACTCCGGGCTACGCGGGCGATGGCGGCGCGGCCACCAGCGCGAGCCTGTACTCGCCAGTGGGGCTGGCGATCGATGCGAAAGGCAACTTGTACATCGCCGACACCAACAATAGCGCGGTACGCAAGGTCACTAACGGAACGATATCGACCGTCGCCGGCAATGGGCTGCAGGGCTACGCGGGCGATGGCGGCCCGGCGCTGAGCGCTCAGTTGAACGATCCGCAAGGAGTGGCCGTGGATGCCGCCGGCAATCTTTACATCACGGACACGCTGAACTATCGGGTCCGCATGGTATCGCCGGCCGGCAACATCGCCACGATTGCCGGCAACGGCATGGCGGGCTATTCGGGCGATGGCGGCGCAGCCAGCCAGGCGCAACTGAGTTACCCGGCCGGGATTGCGGTGGACAGCGGGGGTGACGTATTCTTCGCGGACGCCGGCGCCAGCGTGCGCAAGGTTTACGGGAACGGGACGATTGCGACCATCGCCGGCAATGGCTCGATCGGCTACACCGGCGACGGGGGCCCGGCGACCAGCGCGTCGCTCAACGGGCCAACCGGAATCGCCGTGGATTCCAATGGCAACGTGTACATTGCCGATTCCGGCAACAACGCGGTTCGCCTGCTGTACTTGCAGTTTTCCGCCGTCACCAACGCCGCCAGCAACTTGATTGGCGCCATCGCGCCGGGCGAGGTGGTCGTGCTCTACGGCTCTGGCCTGGGGCCGGCCAGCCTCGCGACCTACCAACTGGAGAACGGCGACGTCCCCCCAAGCGTTGCCGGGTCGAGCGTCTACTTCAACGGTTCCGCGGGACCGGTGCTCTATGCATCGTCCACGCAGGTGGCTGCCATCGTGCCTTTCGAACTTACCGGTGCGAGCGCGCAGGTCTATGTCTCATACCAGGGACTGACTTCCGCGCCGATCACCGTTTCGGTGGCGCCAGCCGCGCCCGCATTGTTTACGGCTAACAACTCCGGCACGGGGCAGGCGGCTGCCGTCAATCAGAGCGGATCTTACAACAACGCCGCCAATCCCGCCAACTCGGGCCAGTACGTATCGCTGTACGCCACCGGTTTCGGCCAGACCGACCCGCCCGGCCAGGATGGCGCGTTTACGTTAGTGCCGCCCGCGGGAGTGCTCCCGCTGCCGGTGCTGCAGCCGGTCACGGTTACCATCGGCGGCAAGCCTGCCAACACCAACTACGCCGGCGGTGCGCCGGGCATCGTGCAAGGGGTGATGCAGATCAACGCGCAAGTCCCCAGCGGCCTGCCAGCCGGCAACGCCGCGGTAGTGGTGACCGTGGGCACCATACCATCGCAGGCCGGCGTCACGGTGGCGGTTTCCGGCCAGTAAGCCGCGGATACAGTAGCGCCGGCGGTCTTGCCGCCGGTGTCTTGTGTCTCGCACGCACTTGACCAGGGGCACTCTTCGGAACACGCCGCCAGGCCGGTTCTGACCGGGTAATCCTCAAGGTACGCGATCGGAGAAAGAAAAAACACCAGCGGCAAGACCGCCGGCGCTGCGGCTACGGCAACCCATTTGTGCGATATAGTGTCGGGAATGGCCACCAGCCGTCCGCCAATCCGTTCCTGGACAGCAGAAATTCTTCAGCCCCTGCGAACCCAGGGTGATCCGCTTGCGGATGCCGTCATCGCGGAGTTGTTCGCGGACGGCGGAATCGCCGCGATGAACTCCCTGATGCAGTCTTTTGTCGCAAACGAGCATCCAGTTCCCGCCGGTTTGCCGGTCCCCGTCCAGCGTTACTTTGAGCAGGCGACCGTGCTGCCCCCATGGGCGGATTCGGCGCGGATAGCGGCCGGTGAAGACCTGTTCTGGAGGTTTGGCCCGCAGGTGGTTCTGACGCTGATCTGCTACTCGCTCCCGTTCTGTTATCTGGGCCGGAACGGAGTTCCGGTTCTGGCTCTCACCAACCGGCTTTCGAGCAATCCGACGCGGCGCATTGTGGAAACTGCGCAAATGGTGGTCGATGTCATGCAAAAAGGCGGCCTGACTGCCGATGGAGGGCGGGGACGCCTGACGATTCAGAAAGTCCGCCTGATGCACGCGACGATTCGCAGACTCGCGCCAACCGCGCCCACGTGGAAAAACGACTTCGGACTGCCTGTGAACCAGGAAGATCTGGTAGGGACGATGCTGGCGTTCTCGTGGATAGCCGTGGATGGCCTTGAGAAGATTGGCGTCGAGTTGACCGACGACGATCGCGAGGCCTACGTCCATTGCTGGAACGTCGTGGGGCATCTTCTCGGCATCCGTGACGACCTGCTGCCGATCAGCGCAGCCGAGGCGAAAGCCCTCGCCATGGCGATCGCGGCACATCAGTTCGGCCCGACAACAGATGGCCAGAATCTGACCAGTGCGTTGATTGGTATGCTCGTCAAGATGCTCCCGGGCGATGTATTCGACCCCGTGCCGAGGCTGATGATTCGATATTTCCTGGGCCAACAATGGGCGCAATGGCTGGGAGTGGAAGACGGCTTTCTTGCGGATCTGGCGGCCGCGCCGCTGCGGCTCGGCGAACTCACCTTTAGCGGCGCGATCGAGGATTCAAAAACCATGTCCGCGATAGCCGAGAAAGCCGGTCAGGCCGTGATCGATTCCATCGTGTACGTTGCGCGCGGCGGAAACCGGCCAAGCTTCGCTATACCTCTCGAATTGCGGCAACAATGGGGCGTGAACTGGACATCATGAAGACCCGCTCCTGGTCACTATTGGTGGTGGCCCGGTGAGGCTTATGGGACCGGTTTCTGCGGCGTCACTGCAGCGTGTACACGACGCGAGTGGGGGACGTGCGCTCGACAGTCAGCGCGGTGTTGCCGATTTTGATGGGCTCGACGGGCGCGGCGGGGAGCGGGGTGTCCTGTTCGATGGTCAATGTGGCGCCGGCCATGCGCGCGGTGCGGCGCCAGCCAGGGCCGGTGAACTCCAGGCCGTCCTCCAGCGCCCGTACTGCGACGGAGCCTTGCGCGGCGTACGCACCGGCTTCAGGCAAGAAATTCGCGTTGCCTTGTTTGGCGGTGAACTCCATCCAGCGGCCACCGTCTTCGGCCGAGAACACGGCGCGCGCCCGCTCGGTTTCGAGAATCCATTCGGCGGCGCCGCCGCCATCGAGATCCGCGCTCCATACAGCGGTGCGGCCCCGCGGCAGCAGCAGGACTCGCATCGGCAGATCGGCCTCGCCGGCGCCGGTCACCCGCAGATGCCAGTCGCGCAGCCCGGCCATCCCCTCGGCCGCGAACACGCGCATACTGACACGGCGCTCGGCGGCCGCGCCGATGCTGATCTCGGTTTTGGCGGGAAGGAATTCCAAGCCGTCGCCATCGGCCTCCAACCGGTAGGTCTGGATGCCTGGCCAGTTGTTGCGGATTGAAATCTCCAGGTCGCTGCCGGTTTTGGCGTCGATGGGCGCGATGGGTGGATCGGGCGTCAATTCGGCGTGCTGGCCGAAATGCAGTTGGATCGCCTCCATCAGGCGAATGGAAAACGGGCGGAACAATTGCAGCCGCGCGCGGCCCATCAGGGTGCCGTCGGCTTCGAGCGCGAGGGTCGCAAAGTCGCCGTGCAACGCGTCGGCGGGAACGTCGACCTGATATTCGATCTCGTCGGGCGATTTCGCCTTGGGGGTCGCCGTGAAGCCGTCGGGTAGCCGCAGGCGGGAGCGGGCGGCAACCTTAGCCGAGGAATAATTGGTCGAAATCGCGTTCTTCTGGCCAATGATGAGCCGGCGGGCGTCGGTGAAGAAAGCCGCGGTCTCCGCCACTTCGATCGCGATGCCGATGCGCACCCGGTGGCCGGGCGCGTCGGAACCGGGAATCGGCAGGCGCGCGCGCAGGGCATGGTCGTCCCAGTCATAATCCATTGGCGAGCCGGCCGCCAGCAGCGGGCCGACCGGCTTGCGCTCCAGTTGCAGCACGGCTTCGCCATCTTCGGGCGCGAAGAATTCCATGGCCAGAATGCCGTTCTCATATTCGATGGAGAGCAACTCGGCGGTTGCGTATACCAGCCGCTCGGCGGCGGAAAAGTTGGAGCATTCGCGGCAGAGCCCGTCGGGCGCGAGGGAAACGCTCAGCGGCAGCCACGCCGATTCGCCAGCGGGCACCACGGCGGGAATCGTGATAGTGCGCTTGGAAGCCGGTTCGAAGACGCGCAACTCGTCGCGGAACGGTTGGCCGGAGCGGTTGACAATGTTGACGGCCGATGCACCCGGCGAAACCAGCTCGATGGCGGTGACGCCGGCGGGTAGCTTGCCGGACGGAAGCTGCGGCGCGGCCGCCGGTTGAAGGGCGGGGATGGTGTCGCCCCAATGGCGCAACAGCGCGGCTTGGCGCAGCAGCGCCGCTGCGGTGGGACGCTCATCGCCACTCAACCCGACCGCGCCCTCCACCAGCATCGCTCCGCTGTCGCTTTTCCAGCCGGCCGGGTAGAGCTGATCTTCCACGCCGGTCCACAGCACGCTCTTGCCGGTGGCGAAGGCCTGGCGGCTGAGCGCGAGCGCGGTCGGATCGCCGGCGGAGATGCGCACGGCGACGGGCGGGGCGGCGGCGTCGATCTCGAGTGCGGTGCCTTCCACCCAAGCCACCGGACCGCCGTGGCTGGCGGTCTGCGTCGCCAAAATGTCGCTGAGCTGCTTCAACCAGGCGCGCATGGTGGCGGCGTCGGCGACATCCGGAACCCCCAGATTCCGCCATCCATCGACCGGCTCTGCACTGCGCACCCAGGCGTTGAGGCCCAACCGCCGCAGGATTCGGATTAAGCCGAGCAGATCGCGCCGCGGGCTGGTGCGGCCGGTGAAATCGAAATCGCCCGGCGCGAGTTGGTGCCAGTTCCAGGGGATCGAGAATTCCACGCTGCGAATACCGATGTTTTTCAGCCACACCAATTCGCGCTCCCAGAGCGTGCGCGGGTACAGATAGTAAGGGAACTCGACCGCTTGCAGATACTCGGACGGCGAGGGATTGCCGGCGGGCGCGGCGGCGGAAAAGGAGAAGAGCAGCAGGGCCAGCACGCCGAAAACCCGGCATGCGCCGGCGCCTAGGCGCAATCGAGCGAACATCAGAGCGTCCGCGCCTTGCGCAGGCGGTAATCGTCACCGGGCATTCGGATCACGGTACACATTTCGAACAGGCGGGAGCGCGCACGCGGCCCGATGTGGTCCGCCAGCGTTTTGCGGTACTCCGGCGTCCCCAAAGCGGATCGCTGGATGAAGGAGCTGCCGGCGTCCGGTTCCGGCAGGTTGGTGGTGGCGATCAGCGGTTTGCGGTGGTTGGCGCGGTGGGTGACGATGGAAGTAACGGTGTCCTCGACCCAATCGGTGACGCGCTGCGCGCCCAGATCGTCGAGCAGCAGCACCTCGGTATCGAGCGCGGCACGGTAGGCCTCGCGGTTGGACGAATTCGAGCTGGCATCGTAGCCCGAGCGGATGCTGTTCAGCAGAGTCTGGTAATCCCAGAACAGACACTCGAAGCCCTTCGCCATGATCTGGCGTATAGCGGCCACTGCCAGGTGGGTTTTGCCGGTGCCCGGATCGCCGACCAGCAGCAGGCCCGGCCGGTTCTCATTGGGAAAATCGCGAACGAAGTTTTTCACCGCCAGCAAAACGTTGGTCAATTCGCGGCGCGCGATGGGATTATCGGGACCGGGCACGTTGAAATTCTCTAACGATGCATTGCGGTAAAGCGGCGGGATCTGCGCCCGCTCCTCGAGGCGGCTGGCGCGGCCCTCATTGCGGCAGGCACACGGCTCGGCGCCGGAGACGTTGGCGTGCTCGACGATGATCCAGCCCGTGCCGCCGCACTTGGCGCAAACCGTTTCCGTGGCCATCGCTCCTATTATCGTCCAGGGCGGCGGCGGTGTCGCACAGCTCCTCTTCCGAGCCGGGTACAATAGCGGCAAGCGGCCTTAATCAAGACCGCCGTGTCCGAAAGGTATCACATGCGTGCGATCGCGCTTTCCCTGTTGATGATCATTGCGCTGCCGACTGGCAGACACGCGATGGCGGCCGATAGCGCTGCCTCTTTGATCGAAGCCGTATCGCGAGCCGCAAGCAACGCGGGCACGTGGGAAGCGGAGGGCCGACTGGTGATCCAGGAATCCGCCGATGAAGGCTCTCTGCAGACTGAGGCCTCGTTTCGCGTTGTGATAGAGCGTGTGCCCAGCCGGCGCGCGCGCATCGAAATCACCGGCGTTCCAGCGCCGCTCATCCAGCTGTGCGATGGATCCGTTTGGGCGGGCTACCGACCTGCCGCAAAACAATTCTGGATCGTCGACGATGCAAGGATCGGCCCATGCGAAGATCCGTTCAATGAATGGTCTGGCCTGGCGGAAGACCTGCACGACGCGGCTATCACCGGCCGGGAGGAACTGCATGTCGGCGATACGTCGATCGATTGCGCCGTGGTGCGCGGAGACTATGGCGGGTCCGGCCGTTCGGGACTGCGTACGCTCTGGATCGACGATGTGACGAAAACCATCTGGCAGTACCGGATCGAAGGCGCGCCAATCGCGCCGCCCCCGCAGAGCCCGCCGTTCGCATCTACACGCTGCTGAGCCAAACCAGCAAGGGCGTCGTGCAGCCCACCGATTTCGCATTTCAGACATCGATTGACTGGACGAGGCTCACCAAGGCTCCACTCATGCGTCTGGGTGATGGTGCGCCTCTGCGCCCAGTCGGTGCGCCGGTCGTCCTTTTCAAGGTTGAGCCGAAATACACGAAGGCGGCGGCGCGCGCCCGCATCGCGGGACGGGTCGTGCTCGCCGCGGAAGTCTGGCCAGACGGCGCGGCGCATAACTTCAAGGTAGTTCGCTCGCTCGACCCAGGCCTGGATCAAGAAGCGATCAAGGCGGTCAGCAAATGGAAATTTCGGCCTGGCATGAAAGATGGCACGCTGGTCAAAGTTGCGGTTACAGTTGAGGTCAACTTTCGGCTGGGTAAGTAGCAGAGCCAGCAGGCGCCGGCGAAGTGAGTGCTGTTCGTTTCGCCGAACTTATCGCGCAGCCGCGCCTGCCCCCGCCACTCTCCTGTAGATTACCGTCCCGCCCGTTCGTCCCACTTCGCGATAATTCCCCAGCCACGCGTGCAGGTCGGGATAGTTGCCGATGGCCAGGCGCGGGTTGTAGAGTCCCAGGCCATCGAGGATGAAGCTGGGTGCGGAGCGCGTCAATTCCGCGCGGCGGTTGCGCGGCGCTTCGGTTTCGACCGGCGCGGATTGCGTCAGATGCCGGTCGGCTGGAACGCCGGTGAGAGGTTGGGCATCGAGATACATGGTGGCCGCGGGCAAGCGCGTGTAGACGTAATCTTCCGGCCGGTATCCCCAGACGAAGAGCGTATCGCCGGGCTTGGCCATGGCGCGGACCAACGCGGCGGCGGCGCGGCTGTCGCGATCCATAGCGGTGTCGCGCCAATCGGCATTGCGCGCCGCGGCCACGTACGTTGGAGCGAAACGAATCACGGGAATCAGCAGCAGCAGGCAGACGATGAATTGTGCGCGACCTTTGAGCAGCGCGAAGCCACGCGCGGCCATCATCACCACCACTGGCAACAGCAGGAAATAATAGCGCGGGAAAAAGCGCATGCCCGCAGCCACGCCGGCAAGCGAAAACAACAGCCAGGCTAGCCAGCGCGCGGTGAGGCTTATTCCAACGACCCAAGCAACCGCTCCCTCACGGGGTGCCCTCTGGGCCTCCGGCTTTCCCAAGGGAATGAAACCGAGCACCGTGGCGCGGCTTGCCCGTGCACCATCCGGGGCCGTCAGGCCTGCAGAGCCGAGAGTCATCTCGGCTTTTCCTCCCGCCGCGCGGGCGTGACTTTCAACGGAACGGTCGTTGCCGAGTCCCCCTTTGATCCAACACCACGCCGCGGCGGTCACGATCGCGGCGTGAAAGCCGGCCCAACCGAGCGTGCGTAGCAGGCCGTTGCGCAGCGGGGAACCTTCGAACGGTCTCGCGGCATACAGCCGCCCCCAGCGCCACACCTGCTCCCAATATGGCGCCAGCGCGCCGGTGCCGGCCAACCATGCCAACATCGCGGCGCTCACCGCGGCGAAGCCGGCGGCCATCGCCACTACGCCAGCCGGGTTCCACAGCACGCACACCAGGGCAACCAGCGCACCTTTGGGATTGATCCAGAACGCCGCGGCGGCCAACACGCCGCTCCAGAACGGACGACGGGAGGCCAGCCAAACCGCCGCCAAGTGCGGCGCCAGCATCAACAAGTCCGACGCCACGGGGATCGCCGCGGAAGGGAAATCGAAGCAGAGCGAAAAGCCCAGGAGCGCCGCCGCCCAGCGGCCCTCGCGCTCGCTCCACAGCTCGCGGCCGAAAGCGTAAGCGATCCAGCAGGCCAGCAGGCCATAGCACGCGCCGGCGAGGCGCAGCGGCCAACCCGGCAATGCGCCGAACAGCAGGTACGCGAGCGGCAGCAGCGGCGGCTTATCGAACCAGATATCGCGGTAAAGCGCTTTGCCGTGCAGAAACTGCTGCGCGCCGGCGAGCGGGTAAGCGTCGCCTTCCCACAGTAGCCCCGAGTGGCACATCCGGGTGGCCACCAGCGCGGCAGCAAGCAACCACCAGAAGAGTCGCGATTGGCGCAAGGTCAATTCGCAGTATAGACCCGTGGCGCACGCACTCGTGCGTGCCGCGTCCCCACTCCTGGGGACGCTTGGTTTACGTCGCACGAGAACGTGTCCGCATGAGTGCGGACACGGCACGTTGAGAACGTGCGCCACATCGACGGCGGCAAGGGCGGCGAGTTGGACTCGGGAGTTGAATCTAAAACTTGAAAGCCACGGCCCGAATCGCTATAGTAGGCAAAGAAAAAGCGAAGCGTGGAGGATCTCCAACAGCAACTCGCCATCTTGCGCCAACGGTTGGCGCGCATCGACCGCAAGTATGCGGCCGCGCCACCGGCCGCGCCGCGCGCAACGCCGGCGGAAGGCTCCTCCATCGAGCAATTGATCTCTGGCGAAGTGGTGCGCACGCCGCATGGCGAGCACTTCGAAACCGAAAAGCTCTGGGAGCGCCACCGCCGCCACGGCAGCATGGACATTTCGGACCTTGCCGAGTTGCCCGCCGACCTCCTCGATTCGCTTTCGGGCGGCGCCATTCCGGCGAGCGCGCCCGCGCGGTGGGCCTTCCTCGATACCGAAACCACCGGCCTGGCCGGCGGAACGGGCACCTGCGCTTTCCTGGTCGGCGTCGGCGCCATCGAACCCGCCGGCTTCCGGCTGCGACAGTTCTTCATGCGCGATTACGGCGACGAAGCCTCGCTGCTCTGGCGGCTTGCCGAGCATCTGGCGCGGTTCGACGTGCTGGTGACTTACAACGGCAAGGCGTTCGACCAGCCGCTGCTCGAAACGCGCTTCCGCATGTGCCGCTCGCAGGGCGCGCCGCCGCACCCGTTCGACCGCATGGAGCACCTGGACCTGCTCTTCGGCGCACGCCGCCTCTGGAAGCTGCGCCTGGAGAGCTGCCGCCTGGTGGAACTGGAGAACCAGATTCTGGGCGTGGAACGCCAGGGCGATCTGCCGGGCGAGATGATCCCGTACTGCTACTTCGAATACTTGCGCACCGCGCAGGCGTTCAAACTGGTGCCCATCTTTCACCACAACGCCATCGACATTCTCTCGCTAGCCTGCCTGACAGCGATTGTGCCGTTCGCCTTCCGGTCGCCTGGCACGGCGATGCTTCGGCATGGCGCGGATTGGATTGGCCTCGCGCGCTGGATGCAGCAGGCGGGGCGTCGCGAAGAAGCGCTCGGCCTGTTCCGCCGCGCGGTGGAAGCTGGGTTACCGGATCACCTGCTGTTCCGCACGCTGTGGGATGTGGCCGCTCTCGAAAAACGCCTGGGCCACGGTGAAGCCGCACTGGCAGCGATGACGGAACTCGCCGCCGGGCGCAATCCATACCGCGCGCAGGCGCTGGCCGAGCTAGCCAAGCACTATGAGCATCGCGAGCGCAATCACGCCATGGCACTGGAGATGACGCGTGCCGCGCTGGCGATTGAGGATTCCCCCGGGCTGCGCCGCCGCGAGGTGCGGTTGCGGACACGGCTGGCCAGGCAGGCGGCGAAGCTGGCGCTATAACGGGGCGGCCTGCGGTTCGAGAGCCAGATTCACATGTGCAGCAGCATGTAATAGACGTTGTCCAAGTCTCTCATGTGACCGCGCAAGAGCCGAAGACTACACTCCATCGATGCAGTCGGGGCACCGGTGCCTCCCCCAAACTGATGGAAAGCGGCGGTGCAAGCCGCATCGAGATAGGGGCGCCAGACCTGTTCCAGATGGTCGAATTCCGCCACAAGCTGCGCTGATGTCAACGGCCCGCCAGGTCCGGGCGGCGCTGGCTGGCCACTGGCATCCGACCCCCTCCGGCCGAGCAAATCGCGGATCATTTCTTCATAGGTTTTCAGATGCTGGTCCGTGGCGGCGAGTGCCTTCTCGTAACACATAATGAACGCGTAGGTGCTATGGGCGTCAGGGCAGTCGCCGGCCTTTTCCTGTGTCATCTCTGCGTCGAAAGCTTGTTGCCCCTCGTTGCGCAGGTTTCCGCGGTCCGCTCCGGCCTGCTTCACTTGTTGCGGCAAGGCCGGCTGCTCGGGTGTAACGACTGTCTTGGGTCCGGATGGAGCTTGCTGTCCGAAACCAGGGGTTAGAACACTGAGCACACCGCCCAGGATCAGGATCGCTCTACGAGTAGCCATGCTCATCACCTCGTCAAGTTATAAATCAATCCGTAGGGATCTTTGATGTAGCATCGCGGAAAATCCGGCTCATCCTTGACGATCACGCACCCATTCTTTACGAGGCGCAGCTTGGCTTCTTCGACGTCGCCTACCGTCACTTCCAACACCGGCCCCAGCGCCGGGCCGCGTTCGATGAATAAGTTGATGTGCTTGCCGTGAAGGCTGATCATGTCGGGCTGTGCGTCGGTGATCTCGAAGCCGAGTTGCTGGACATAGAAGGATGCCGCGAGTTTTGGATCCTGTGCTTGAATCAGAATATCGGTACCGAATTTGTTCGCCATGTTTCGTTGGCTCCTATTGCTAAGCACGCCCGCGTCGGAGGGCGGGCCGGGCGTGCCCGGCTCCTACGAGCTGAGTTTCAAAGACAGCATCGACACGAATGCCGATGCAGGTAGGACAGACCATCGCCTTTCGTGGTCTGTCACACCTCGCCAAAGCGCGATAACTTGACAGACGACAAAAAACGATCGTCTGGCCTACCTCGCCCTCAGATCGCGCGCCCAATAATCTCCTCGATCTCCTCATGCGTCAGCTTGATCGGATTGCCTTTCATGCTGTTGGCCTCGGCTGCGCGGCTGGCCAGAGCGGGGATGTGGGCCGCGGTCACTCCGTAGACGCGGAGCGGAGGAATTTCGAAGCGCCGGCACAATGCGGCTATCCATTCAATGCCATCCGCTGCGGTCGCGTGAGGCTTCGCTGTCAAAAGCCGCGCCACTTCATCGTACCGGCCGAGCGCCCGGCTCTCCGGTGCGCGCTGCCGCAAGGCTTCCACGTTGATCGTGATCGCCGGCGCCAGCAGCGCTGCGCAGACCGCCCCGTGCGGCGCGGGAAACATGCCGCCGACCGGCGCGGCGAAACCGTGCACTGCGCCCAGCCCCGCGTTGGCCAATGCCAGTCCGCCCAGCAGGCTGGCCCAGCACATGCCGCGGCGCGCTTCCCGGTCGCCGCCGTTGGCCCATGCGCGCGCCAACGACGCCCCCGCCGTGCGCAAGCCTTCCACCGCGTACAGGTCCGTCATCGCGTTGGCGCGGATCGATACATAGGGCTCGATGAGCTGCGTCAGCGCATCGAGACCGGTCGATGCAGTCAGCGCCGGCGGCAGATCCAGCGTCAACTCGGGGTCCACCAACGCCAGGCGCGGCAACAGGTACGGACTGCGCAGACTGGCTTTCACGCCCCGTTCGGGCGCGGCCAGCACGGCGTTGCGCGTGACCTCCGAGCCGGTGCCGGCGGTGGTGGGAACGGCGATGAACGGAGCCGATGGCTGCCGCAGCGGTTGGCCGCGCCCCACCACTTCCAGATAATCGAGCGGCTCGCCCGGGTTGGTCAACATCGCGGCCAGCGCCTTGCCGGCGTCGATCGCGCTGCCGCCGCCCAGCGCCACCACCAGGTCGCAGCCTTCGCCGCGTGCATAGGCGGCGCCGGCCGCAATCGTTTCAATCGCCGGTTCGCCGGAGACCCGAAACGTCGCCACCGTCAGTCCAACAGCCTCGAGCGCCCGCGCGAGCCCCGCCGCCCGCTCTGCACTTTCGCCCGTCACCAGCAGCGCACGCCGGCCCATGGCGGCTGCCGCCGGAGCCGCTTCGTTCGCGGCGCCTTCGCCAAACACAATTCGCCCCGCCGTTGCGAACTCGAAGGGCATTGTCATTACCAATCGCTGCCTCTACCATTCGCCGTCGGCCGGATCGATCGCGCGGTACAACTGCCTCGTGCGCGCCTCGACGAACATGTCGGCCGTCTTCGCGGCCCAGGCGCGGTAGTGCGCCGTCTCCTTGTGCGCCGCCTGCGCGGCGGCGTCCCGATACACTTCGTAGAGCATGAAGCGCGCCGGATCGTCAGCCTGCTCCATCAGGTCGAAACGCGCCACGCCCGGCTCGCGCCGGCTGTTGCGGGCGTTTTCCATCGTGGCTTCCCGAAAAGCTTCCACCGCTTCCGGCTTCACGTGCACGTACACACAGAGAATCAGCATAAGAATCGCTCTCTCTCATTATCGACAAACCGGGCATGCGCGACTTGAAGGTGGCGACTACGCAAATCAAATCCTTCTGGCATGGGCAAGCTAAAAGCATGCCCCACCAAGGTCATAATGAGGTATGCGGTTTTTCGGCCTTCTGGCCTTGGTTGCGGTGTTGGCCGCTCCCGTGGCGGCCCAGGAAAAGTGGCGCCTCATCTGGCATGACGAGTTCGACGGTCCGGCCGGCGCGCCGCCCGACCCCACTTTGTGGGTCGCCGAATCGGGCGCGCGCGGCTGGGGCAATCATGAGATGGAGCACTACACCAAGCTCCCCGAAAACGCCTCCCTCGATGGCGCCGGCCACCTGGTCATCATGGCGCTGGCCAAGCCGAAGGGCGTCTATACCTCCGCGCGCCTCAAGACCCAGGACCGGTTCAGCGTGACCTACGGCAAGATTGAAGCCCGCATGCAGATTCCCTACGGCCAGGGAATGTGGCCCGCGTTCTGGATGATGGGCGCCGATTTCGCCGACAAAGGCTGGCCCGCCTGCGGCGAGATCGACATCATGGAGAACATCGGCAAGGAACCGTTCAGCATCCACGGCACCGTGCATGGGCCCGGCTACTCCGGCGCGGGCGGCATCGGCGCCACGGCAACTCTCACCACCGGCCGCCAGGTCGCCGATGACTTCCACGTTTTCGGCGTCATCTGGGAGGAAGACAGCATTCAGTTCCTGCTCGATGGCGAACCGTACTTCCATGTCACGCCGTCGAACCTGCCGGCCGGCGCTCACTGGGTGTACGACCATCCCTTCTATTTGTTGCTGAATCTCGCCGTGGGCGGGGACTGGCCTGGTCCGCCCGACCGAACCACCGAGTTTCCGCAGCGCCTGGTGGTCGACTACGTCCGCGTCTACGCCGATGCCGACCGCCTGCTGCGCCGCCAGCAATACGGACCCGCGCAGCAGCCTGAGAACCGAATCCGCTAGTCGGGCTTTGGCTAGTTTGCGGTTGCTCCGGTTAACGCCTTCAGATACTGGTAGTAGAAATCCACGCCGTCATAGTAGGAACTTACGCGCAGGCGCTCGTCCTTGCCGTGTGCGCGCACGTCGTCGCGATCGATGGCGAGCGCCGAGAAGCCAAAGCTGGGGATGCCCGCGGCGTTGGTGTATTTGCTATCCGAAGCGCCGGTTTCCATGTCCGTCACCACCGGCGCGCCCGGCCAGAACTGCGCCGCCAGCCGTTCGAGCGGCGCCAGCACGTCCGTCCGCAGCGTCACCGGCGCCGATGGCTTGTCGAGCGGTGCGCGGTCCGCGATCTCGCCGGTCAAGTCGCTGATATGCCGAACCGAAACCGCTGGATCGGCCAAAATCCGCACCAGCTCCACCCGCACCTCTTCGGCCGAGTGGCCTGGTAGAATGCGGCAGTTCACGATCGCCCGCGCGCTCTGCGGCAACGCATTATTGGCGTGCCCGGCGTCCAGACGGGTGGCCACGCATGTGGTCCGTACCAGGGCGTTGAACTGGGCTACACGCCCCAGCCGCGCGATGGCTGCCGGATCCGGAGGTTGCGCCAGCATGCCGCGCATGTCCGCCGCGTTCTGCTCGGATTCCACTTTCGCCAAGTTCTCGAAATAAGCGCGCGTCACGGCATTGAGCTCGAACGGAAACACCGCGCGCTCCAGGCGCACCAGCGCATCGGCCACGTGGTAGATGGCATTGTCCGCCACCGGCAGCGAACTGTGCCCGCCGGGATTGGTGGCCTTCAGCTCGAAATCCGCGTAGAGCTTTTCGGCGGACGCCACCTCCACGGCAAGCGCCTTGCCATGCTGAGTGGTCACACCGCCCGAATCCGGATTGAGCGCGAAATCCGCGTCCACCAGGTCGCGATGCTGCTTCAGCAGCCAATCGACACCGTTGAAGGTGCCACCCTCTTCGTCGGCGGTCAGCGCCAGGATGATGTCGCGGTCGGGCCGGTACCCTTCGCGCTTGAACCGCATCAGCGTGGTCACCATGATGGCGTCGGCGCCCTTCATGTCCTGCGTGCCGCGGCCGTAGAAGAACCCGTCCTGCTCCACCAGGCGGAATGGATCGGTGGTCCAGTCGGAGCGCCGGGCTTCCACCACATCCAGGTGCGCGATGATGAGGATGGGCTTCGGCCCACCCGCGTGCGCGCCGCGCAGCCGCGCCACCAGGTTGCCCTTGCGCTCGTTGGGTCCCAGCACCGTCACGTCTTCGGCCGCAAAGCCCGCCGCGAGCAGACGTTTGCGCATGGCTTCGGCGGCCACGGTGGTGCTGCCCACCGAATCGGTGGTGTTGATCTCGATCAGCTCCTGGAGGATCTCACGCGATAGTCTGCGGGTCGGTTCGTCGAGCGAGGCTGCCCAGGCGGGCGCCAGCAGCAGCGCGGCAATGAGAAATCGTGCAATCTTCATGGTGACTCGAAGTTACGATTCTAGCGTATGCGCGGGCAGGCGCGTCCGAAACCCAACATAAGTCACGGCTAACTTCAATTATGCAGAATCAATGTGCGCATCTATACGGAGCTTAAATAGTACTCAAACGCACAATCAGATAAGGGAGCTGCCGGACTGTAAGCCGGTTTCTGTACCCGCCAGGGCGACAGTCATTCCTCTAGGCCTGCCATTACTGACAGGCTCAAGCGACCTACCCGGGAGTCAAGCGGGGCGAGCCGCCCCTTCTCCCCTATTTGGTCTTGCTCCACGTGGGGTTTACCCTGCCGGCGGGATTGCTCCAGCCGCGGTGCGCTCTTACCGCACCATTTCACCCTTACCTCTGATGGTGGGGCAGGCCTTTCGGCCTGCCCGGCGTGGCAGGCTGAAGCCTGCCACCACCATTCAAGGCGGTATATTTTCTGTGGCACTTTCCGTATCCCGGTAGGGACCCCGGCCGTTAGCCGGCACGCTGCTCTATGGAGACCGGACTTTCCTCCTCCGTTTCCGGAGGCGACTGCCCATCCGGCAGCTCCCGCATCCGATTATCTCATGTCACGCAGATCTTGGGCGGAAGCGCGCGCGACTCAAAGTAACTTGATCCAATTGTTGCGAATATGCCGCATTTCAGGTGTAGAATATATCGTAATCGGCCCAGGTGAGTGGGAACGAGTCAATACCGCAATCGGCCTTGCCGTTCGGACGCTGCTTGGAAGGCATTGGCTCGCCCCGTTGGAGGAAGGAAGAAAGACTTCCATACTCGGTCTATATGCCCGGCCTGTTTCTGTTGAGGAGATCAAGAAAACAATGAAGAGAATCGTAGCGTTGAGCGCGCTCGGGGTCATCGCCTCCGCACTCTTTGCTCAAGGCCTGAATGCGCCTGCAAATCAGACCAAAGAGGACTGGGAAGAGATCAACTTCGAGTTCAACTCTTCCGTTCTTTCGGATGGCTACCCCAGCCTGCTTCGTCTCGCCGATCTGTTAGGTCAGCATCGCGATTACAAGGTGGCGGTCACCGGAAACACCGATTACGTCGGTTCCGCCACTTACAACGAGAAGCTGGCGCTCGAGCGCGCCAATACGGTAAAGCAGTTTCTCACCAAGTACGGCGCCAATGCCGATCAGGTGACGGTAGCCGGCGAAGGCAAGCGCCAGCCGGAAGTCGACAACAAGTCCAAGGAAGGCCGCTTCATAAACCGCCGCGTCTCCCTCCGGGTGACGGATGGACAAGGCAGACTAGTGAAGGATGGCGGCATCCGTGACGTGATACAGGCTATGCAGGACCAGTTGGGGAAGAAGCAGCAGGAATGCTGCGATGCCATTCTGAAACGGCTCGACAAACTGGATGACATTTTGGCGGCGCTCAAGGCCCTCCAGGGCGAAAACGCGGCGCTCAAGGGCGAGTTGGCCGACCAGCGCAACCAGATCAACACGCTGCGCGACCGGATCGAGAACCCGCCCAAGCCGGTGATCGAACCGCCGATGGCCCCGCCCGTCAACCCGCCCGACCAGGCAAAGAAGCATAACGACAAGTTTTCGCTGCTCGGGATCAACGTGGGTCCGACCTTCGGCTCGACCAGCCGCGGCAATGCGACCTTCGATGCCAACGGCCGCTTCTTCTCGCCGTTCGGCAGTGACGGCACCGCCGCCGTACAGGCGCAAGGCGAGTACATTTACAACCCGCAGGCCCAGGAAGGCCAATTCGATATCGGCCTGGTCAACCGCTGGGGCAATGTGCAGGCCGGCGTATTCAGCAGTTTCAAGTATCTGGACTACAAGCAGTATCAAAACGGCGGGATGCTCGGCCAGGGAGCCTTCCTGCTCGATTATATTTTCGGCCGCGGCCGCATCGGCGTCTTCGGCACGCAGGGCTTCAAGAATTACGCCGTGGTCAACAGCGTGACCCTGGCGCCCGGCGCCTACCTGCAGACCTACGCCAAGGTGGTCAACCAGTACGGCGCCGATGCCTTGGTCGGCGTGTGGGGCAACGCCTACCTGCAAGGCAACCTCGGCCTGCTGACGCGCCAGGTGACTGGCGGCCGGACGGTCGGCGGTGAAATCAAGCTGACGCAGCCAGTGAGCTCGCGCGTCGCCTTTACGGCTGCCCTCGACTACAATCAGACCGGCATCGGATCGACCGGCAATGGCCAGGTGATGGTCGGTCTGGAAATGGGCACCTACATCCATCCCAAGGATTACGGCAGCATCAAGACGCCAGTGCCGATGGACGTCCCGCGCATCCGCTACGAGTTTGGTACGCGGCGCGTCGGCACCAGCCCGCCTATTGCCAACGCCGGTCCCAACCAGATCGGAGTTCCCGCCGGAACTATCACGCTCAACGGAAGCGGATCGTACGATCCTCTGGGCGAAGCTCTCACGTATGCCTGGTCGGAGATCTCCGGGCCTACGGTGACGATTAACAACGCCAACCAGGCGGTGGCTACGTTCACCGCTGCCGCCGGCCAGAGCTATACATTCCTGCTCAAGGTCACCAACACCGACGGCATCTCGGCGCAGGCCACTACCCTGGTTACCACGGCTGCGCCGGTACAGGCGCAGATCGTGCAGTTCACCGCGCAGCCGGCGGCGATCACATCCGGCCAGACCTCGACGCTGAGCTGGGTGATCCAGAACGCCACGTCGGCCAGCATCTCGCCGGGCGTGGGCACCGTCAGCGCCACCACCGGTTCGGTTGCGGTGTCGCCCACGGCCACCACCACCTATACCCTCACGGCGACCGGTCCCAACGGCTCCACCACGCAGACCGTGCAGATCACGGTGGGTGCCACATCGGCTCAGATTCTCCGCTTCTCGGCAAGCCCGAACAGCATCGCCAGCGGCGGGCAAAGCACGTTGAGCTGGAGCACTTCCGGTGCCACCACCATCTCCATCTCGCCGACCGTCGGCACGGTGTCGGCCAACGGGAGCACAACCGTCTCGCCGGCCACTACCACCACTTACACGATCAGCGCCACCGGCACCGATGGCAAGACCGTCACCGCTGTCGCCCAGGTCACGGTGGGCGCTGTCACGGCTCAGATTGTCCGCTTCGCGGCAAACCCGAGCAGCATCGCCACCGGCGCGTCAACCACGTTAAGCTGGAGCACGTCCAACGCCACCAGCGTGTCTATCTCGCCGGGCATCGGTACTGTGGCCGCCAACGGGAGTGCACCTGTCTCGCCGGCCGCTACCACCGTCTACACGCTCACTGCCACCGGTACCGATGGCAAGACTGTCACCGCTACTGTGCAGATCACGGTGGGCGCCCTGACGGCTCAGATCCTCCGCTTCGCGGCGAGCCCGAGCACCATCGGCCTCGGCGCGTCGACCACGTTGAGCTGGAGCACCTCTGGCGCAACCTCCCTCTCCATCTCGCCGACCGTCGGCACTGTGTCCGCCAACGGGAGTACAACCGTCTCGCCGGCCACCACCACCAGTTACACACTCAGCGCCACCGGCGCGGACGGCAAGACCGTCACCGCCGTGACAACCGTGACCGTGAGCGGATCCGCCATTCCGCAGATCGTGACCTTCGTCGCTACCCCGCAGAGCATCGCGCCGGGCGGTTCGACGCAGATCTGCTGGCAGGTCACCGGAGCGACCAGCATCTCGATCGCGCCCGGCATCGGCACCAACCTCAATGCCAACGCTTGCGCCACCGTTACGCCGAGCGCCACCACCACTTACACCCTGACCGCCACCAACGCGGTGGGCACGGTGCAGGGCAACTTGACGGTCAACGTCGGTCTGGTCCAGATCCTTTCGTTCCAGGCCAGCCCGGTGAGTTCGCCCGTCGCCGGAGCCCCGGTAACGCTGTCGTGGACTACCTCGAACGCCACCTCGGTGGTGCTCACCGGCGCCGATATTCAGCCGATGACACTGCCGGTCAACGGCTCCTTCACCGACAACCCGATTACCAATGAAACCTATACCCTGACCGCTTACGGACCTGGAGGCCAGAACGTCAGCGTCAGCATATCGGTGTTCGTCAGGTAACCCGCGACCCCGATCGCGCTAGTCATGCCGGGCGGCCCAACCAGCCGCCCGGTTTCTTTTGATGAAGGGATTTTGGACCGTTACGCGGGCTGCAATGAGAATTCTGACTCCTGACTTCTGACTCCTGACTTCCACATCCCGCCGGGATATCTACCAGGCGCGGCGCAGATGTTCGGCCGCGAGCGGCGCCACATCGCCTTCCTGGTAAATGAATTCACCGCGCTTCATGGTGAGATGCACCAGGTTCATGCCGGAATGGTATCCCAGTTCCCGATAGTCCGAGACGTTGAAAACGACCAGGTCGGCCGGCTTGCCATGTTCGATCGACCCGGCGGTGGCCGCGCGGCCCAGCGCATGCGCGCCATTGATGGTGGCCGCAATCAGCGCTTCGGCCGGTGTCATTCCCAGTTCCCGGCATGCCAGCGATACGACGGTTTGCATGTTGAGCATGGGACTATCGGAACGATTGAAATTGCTGCCCAGCGCCACCGCGGCGCCAGCCTCGAGCAGAGCCCGCGCAGGGGCCGGGCGGCTGCCTGTGTGAAAGGCCAGACCGGGCAGCAGTGTGATGACCGGACCCGATGCCGCCAGCCCTCCCAGTTCCGCGACCGCGATTTGCTCCAGATGGTCGATGCCGGCGATCCGCAGATCGCACGCCAGCGCCGCCGCTTCGCGCGACCCACCGCCATCGGCGTGCACCCGGCAGCCCAAGCCAAGCCGGGCAGCCGTCTCCAGGTAGCGCCGGATCAGCCGCTGCCGGCTCTCGACGGGGCTCCAAACGATATCGGCAAACTGGGCCAGCCGCCGGCGATTGAGCAGCGGCAGGAACTCCGCACACGCCCACTCCACGGCTGCCTCCGCCGGATCCGGCCCTTCCGCGGGCGCTGGCAGACGCAGGAGGAAAGTGGCTACCACCTCGATCGGGTCCTGACCAGCCAGGGACAGCGCACGCAACAGTTTCAGCTCGGCGCGTGGCCCTCCCCCGCACCCGGACTTGACCTCTACCGTGGTGGTGCCATGACGCGCCATCGCCCGCAGATATTTCCGCATCTGGTTGGCGACGCTTCTAGCGCTCGATGTCTTGACCGCGTTCAGCGCCGACGCCGCATCAGTGTGCGCCCAGCCCGGCGGCGGAAAAGCCAAATGGGTGTGGCTGTCCACGAATCCCGGCATCACCACCCGCCCGGCCGCGCTGATCTCCACCGCGTCACGCGCCGCCTTCAGGTTCTCCACCCGGCGCGTCAGACCTACTTCCTCGACCAGCCCATCGCGGATCAGCACCGATCCGTCGAGTATCAGTCCCGGCTCCTTCAGGAAAGATCCGCGGCGGGCCTCCGCTGGGCCGCGCATGGTAAGAAGCTGGCGCGCGCCCCGAATCAATATGGCCCGCGTTTGTTTTCGCCCCCAGACTTCACTGTAGCAGCCGACGGAAAACAGGAGTCAGAAGACAGGAGTCAGAAGACAGAAGACCGGAATGGCGCCATTGCGTAATGATGTACTAAGGATCAGTCTTGAAGGTATCTGCACAGCAGCCGAATAATCGCGTTCTCAAAACGCTGGAACGCGTGTTTTCGAAAGCCGGAAGGGGATCTCGCACCGAGGCCCGGCGCTGGATCGGCGAAGGGCGCGTCTCGGTCAACGGCGTCACCGCGCGCAGCCCCGACCAGTGGATCGACCTCGCGCGCGATAAGGTCACCCTGGATGGCAAACCAATCACCACCACTCGCGGAATCTACATCCTGTTATACAAGCCGAAGGGCTATCTGACCACCTATCGCGACCCGGAGAATCGCCCCACGGTTTACGATCTGATCGCGGATCTGGACGCCTGGCTGGCCCCGGTAGGCCGCCTCGATCTGGACTCGAGCGGCCTGCTGCTGATGACCAACGACACCGCCTTCGCCGACCACGTCACCAGCCCCGCGCACCTGGTGCCCAAAACCTACCAGGCGAAAACCGCGACACTGCTCAGCGAGGAGCAAATCGAGCGCCTGCGCCGCGGCATCGAACTGAACGACGGCCCAACCCGCCCGGCCGAGGTGCGCCGGCTGCGCGACGGCGCGAGGCACACGTTTATCGAAATCATCCTCACCGAAGGCCGTAACCGGCAGGTGCGGCGCATGGTCGAAGCCGCCGGCAGCCGCGTGCTGAAACTTGTCCGCACCGCGATCGGCCCGGTCCGCATCGCGGACCTCGCGATCGGCAAGTGGCGGCGACTGACGGAAGAGGAAGTCGGTGCGCTCGGAGGGCGCGTGCGCCCGCCCGGGCCCGCTACTTCGAATACCAGCGAAGCGAGACCTGCGGCACGATCAAGGTCCCGCGTATGTAGTAGGGGCCGTTCGTCGAAGTCTTGAAATGGAAGGCGCGCGCGCCGCCGCCTAATTCGAAATGTCCGAAACGGAAGTTGATGGAACCCTCGGTATCCCAGATCGTCCAGCGCCGTGGGAGCGCAAAGCCCGAACCGTTCAGTTCCAGACGCACGAATTTCGACAAATACTCCGTCGCTCCCAAGCCCAGGGTGGGGGTGAGAAACCAGCGGGCCCCGTTCACCTGATAGCTCACGGGCGTGCCGTTGGCGCCAATCAGGGGACCGCCCGAGGGACCGGTGACCGGCAACAGCGGCGCATCAAACCCGGTGTTGACATTGACATATTGCACCTGCCATAGCGTTTTCAAACGGAAGTGCCGGCTTTCCACCGGATACGGCCACGTCAGGTATTCGAACGAAAGCTTGAGCTCCTGCAAATGATAGTTGGTGGAAATCAGAACGCCCGGGTCATAGGCCTGGCTCCACATGGTAAGAGTCGTGGCCGAAGTGAAATCGCCCGCGGCGCGCGTGTTAAACCCGGAGACCACCAACGCGTTATGCAAACCGATCGCGAAACCGATTTCGGCGCTTTCTCCCAGTTTCGGCCTGCCCTGGAAGGTGATCAGTGAACTGGTGGTAATTCCGGAGGCCCGCCCCTTATCGAAAATCGGGCTATTGGTGGGCTCGGATCCGCTGATGCCCACCCAGAACCCGGCTTCGCCGGGCATCCGCACGTCCGGGTATTTGGGCAGCTCTGGCGGCGCTGAAATGTTAGGCTGCCCGGTCTGCGCCGGCGCCTGGCTCGCCGGTTGCGTGGCTGGCGGCGGGCTCTGTTGATCGGCCGGCGGTTGCGCGGTTGCGGGCGCGCTCTGTTGCTCCGCTGGCGCAGCGCTCGTGGCGCTCGCCGGGGTGGCGCTCGTGTCGCCTGCCGGAGCGTCCGGGTCCGACGGCTGCGCCTGCGCCCAGCACGTCAACAACAAAACACAAACCAACACCATGGCCGATTTCTTCACGTATTCCTCTTTGTTCCGATTTAGGATGAATCCGGATGCCGCCAGACCCCGCTGCACGGGTCCGGCCAAACGCCTGCCTTCGACGCCGCTCTACTATTTTGCCTCAACCCGGTGCTGCCGCGCACATCCCCCCGCACGCCGGCCTTGTGACCGCCGAGCCACAGGTGTGAACAACAAGATGGAGGCGCGACCGGTCGTACTCCTTCGAGCACTAAGGCGTTGCTGGAAGGAAAAAGCGGCTCTGCGCGAGAAACTGACGGAACCGCCAGAGCATGCCCACCTACGGCAGGGTTTCGCGCAACACCTTTTCGCTTTGTTCCTGGCGGAAGCGGCGGAGTTTTTCGCGCAAAGCGGGGCGGCTGGCAGACAGGATGGCGATGGCCAGCAGCGCGGCATTGCGTGCGCCGGCGGAGCCGATGCCGAGCGTCCCCACGGGAATGCCGGCCGGCATCTGCACCGTGGAAAGCAGCGAATCCAGGCCCTTCAGCGACGCGCTTTCCATCGGCACGCCCAATACGGGAAGCAGCGTGTGCGCGGCGCAGACGCCGGCCAGGTGCGCGGCGCCGCCCGCCGCGGCAATCACCACTTCGATGCCGCGCGATTCGGCCTGGCTCATATACTCCGCGGTTTGCGCGGGCGTGCGGTGCGCCGAAAGCACGCGGCACTCGTGTGGAACGTCAAAGCGGGCGAGCGTCTCATCGGCCTGGCGCATGACTTCCCAGTCCGATTTGCTGCCCATGATGACGGCGACCCACGGCACGGTCTCGACCATGGCCATATTCTACTGCCCCTGGGCGAGCGAAAAGCCCGGCTGGCCGTCGAAAGTGTGCAGCGCCTGCGTGGCGGCAATCTCGATTCCAGCCTGCGCGACGCGCGCGAGCAGGCTGACGCACTTCGCCTGGTCCGTGCCGCCTTCGGCAATGTAGCGGCAGCGGAAGCTATCGGTGCAGAAGGTCTCCGCACGCCCCGCCGGCCACACCTTCACGCCGCGGTTGTCGATCATCTGCAGGCTGAGCCCATCGCCCGCCAGTTTGCCCACCACGGCGGCAAGCGCCTCGGGATCGCGCGAAGGCCAGTAGACGAAGACGTCGATGCCTTTCAGCTCCACCGTGGTCGAGAGGTCCGTCACGGCGCGTGCCGCCTTGGCTGCCGGACGCCGCGCGTAGGTCACCGCTTTCAGCCGGTTCGGTTTTTGGCCGACGCGCGCGATCACGGCGGCGGCGAATTCCTTGGTCCCGACTTTTTGCGTGCTCACTCCCTCGGTGAAGATATCGTACGTGTGAATGCCATCCTCGATGGTGCGCAGCCAGGCGTTGTGAACGCGCTCGGCCACCTCCGGTTGGTCGATATGCACCAGCATCAGCACCGCGCCCAGCAGCAGGCCCGAGGGATTGGCCAGGTTCTGGCCGGCGCGCCGCGGCGCCGAGCCGTGGATGGCTTCGAACATGGCGCACTTGTCGCCGATATTGGCCGAGCCCGCCAAGCCAACCGAACCCGCGATCTGCGCGGCCACGTCGGAGAGAATATCGCCGTAAAGGTTCGGCATCACGATCACGTCGAAATTCTCCGGCCCATCGGCCATCTTGGCGGCGCCGATATCCACGATCCAGGCTTCGTTCGGAATATCCGGATACTCTTTGGCGATTTCGTCGAAGACCTTGTGGAACAGCCCGTCGGTCATCTTCATGATGTTGTCCTTCATGAAGACGGTGACCTTCTTGCGGTTGTGGCGGCGCGCGTACTCGAAGGCGTAGCGGACGATCTTCTCGCTGCCCGGTCGCGAAATCAGCTTGATGCACGAGGTTACTTCCGGGGTCAACTGGTACTCGATGCCGGCGTAGAGGTCCTCTTCGTTTTCGCGCACGATCACCAGGTCCATGTTGGGATGCTTGGTGTCGACGAACGGAAAGTAGGACACGCACGGCCGCACGTTGGCATATTGGCCCAGCGTCTTGCGCGTGGTTACGTTGAGGCTCTTGAAGCCGCCGCCTTGCGGAGTGGTGATGGGCGCCTTCAGGAATACTCTCGTCCGCAGCAGGGACTCCCAGGAGCTGGGTTCAATGCCGGTCGAGTTGCCGCGCAGGTAAACCTTCTCGCCGATTTCGATGGTCTCTATGTCAAGAGCCGCGCCGGCCGCCTCCAGAATCTGGAGCGTGACGTTCATGATTTCGGGTCCGATGCCGTCGCCGTGAGCGACCGTGATGGGAGTCTTTTTGGCCATAAGGGGAATAACCACGATAAGAGAATGCGGGGGCTGGCGCAACTGCGCCGCCGGGGTTCTCTACAAACTGTGAATTTTTGGCCGCGGGCGGTCGCGCCGATAGAAGGTTCGTTGTATCGTCTTGCTATGATTGAAAGCGCGATGTCACAACACGACAGCCCGGACGATTCCCTTCGCCGGCGATGGGTGGAGACGTGGCGTCGCGCGGGCGAGGAACTGGCGTTACTTCGCCGAATTGAGCTCGAATCCGTCGACACCGAAGAGGCTGTCCGGCAGATTTTCGGAGGAGACGGCCCAGCCCTTCCAGCGCCTTCGTCAACCTTGGGGCTGGTCGAGCAGCAGGCGTGGTTCGCGCGAATTCAAGGGGCCCCCCGCGAGTAATGAGCGCACTATTTGACGCGGCGCGTGAGCTTCAAACGTTGCTCGAGATGCGTGGCTGGGGCTTCTGCTTCATCGGGGGGCTCGCGGTGTTGCGTTGGGGCGCAGCGAGGCCCTTTCTTCGCGGCGAACTTACTTCTCCGCTGCAGCGCCGCTTTTCTCGCTCGTAGGGGGGACGATTCCCTTCAGCCGCATGTATGTGACCATGTTCCCGTAGTGTTCGTAGTCATGTGCGGTATTGGCCGAGAGCACCGTAAGCTTGGCGAAATCGTAGTTCATCATTTTCATCATCTCGCTGCCCTTGGCGTCGGTCATGCCGGCATACGTCTTACTGCAATAGGCTACCGCCTCCTTCAGCGCAGCGACCAGGTCCGCTTTGCTGGTCTTGTTTTTTTCGATCCCGCCAGCGGGCGCAGTTTCGCTTACAACCGACGAACAAAAGAAGTACTGGGAATCGGCGAGGTGGCCGACCAGTTGCCCGAAACTCCGAACATCCGGGGTCGGCTTAAACGAATAATTCGCTTCAGGCATTTTCTCGGCAGCAGCGATGACGATGCCGCTGAGCATGGTGTACATCTTGTTTTGGCTGACAGAAATGGGATTAGCGGGTGCCGACGGCGAAGGTTGTACAGGTGCCGATGCCGGTGCTTGCGCGAGTACTGCAACCGGGACGGCAGACAAAGTGGCGAGCAAAAAAGCGAGTCTTCTGGTCACGTGGAACGCTCCTTTGAGATGAGGTCACATCGCTCCGAGAAAAGCTGAGAACAGGCCTCGGAACGAGTTCGATCAGGAGGTACGCGTTTGCGAGCCTAAAGGTTCAGTAAAACATCAACCTGGTCCCAGGAAATCGAACCGGCGAGAGTATCCAATAGCACAGTTCTACGGTGACCCACCGCTGCCGCGTCTCAGCCCTTGATGTGCTTCCAATTGGCCAGGCAGCGTTCGACGCCTTCGAGCTCCGGGAAGCGGCTGCCTTCCTGCTCGATGAGATAGTATTCGACGACGACGCCGTTTTCGGCCGCCTGGAAGATGCCGGAAAACCCCGAATAGTTGTGGTACGGCGCGAGTCATGGCGTGGCGGGTTGCAACTGCGGCATTGCCGCAGTACAATCCAGATATGCGCCGCCTCTTCCTGCTCCCGCGCTATCAACGTGAGGCGGCGAGGTTACTCGATGCAAAGGTCCAGGACGAGATGGAGCGGCATATTGCCGACGACCCGGAACGTCACCCGCGCATTGCGGGCGGAGGCGGCATGCGGAAGGCGCGGTGGGCGCGGAGCGGGACAGGGAAACGCGGTGGTGTAAGGGTGATTTACTACTTTGCCGCGCCCGAGGCAGTATACTTCATCTCCGTGTATGCCAAGAACGAGAAGGAGAATCTCAGTGACGCCGAAAAACAAGCCCTTTCGAAAATCCTCAAGCCGATCAAACAACAGGAGCACAAGGCTCGGTCGCGTACTGGTCGAATCGGCGAAACAAATCGCGCAACACATGAGGAGTGAAATCGAACTACCCATGAAGGTGGTGCGGGTGGTGCCGGATGTGGATGTACGTGCAATTCGTGAAGGGCAAGGGCTCACGCGTGAACAATTTGCGGAACGCTACGGGCTGCAAGTGCGGGCCATTCAGGAATGGGAGCAGGGAAGACGCAAACCGGAACCGGCCGTGCGCGCTTATATGCTGGTCATCAAGAACCAGCCGGCCGCGGTGCGGCGGGCTCTGACCGCAGCGTAGCCCGCTCAACTGGAACGATAGACAGCACTGCCCTCGATTCGTGGGGCCGCGCGGGCGAATGGCCCCGGAATCAGTCCTCCGCCGGCGGCCTGCTCAGGGAAACCTGGAGAAGTACCCGATCGTAGAGTCCAGATTCGCAAAAAGGGCCGGTGTACCCAAGATCTCTAACCGCTTCCTCCCTTTCCTTACGTTCGAACACTGCTAGACGCGGCTCAAATGATATTTCGTCAAAGACCGTATTCGGGTCGATTTGAACCCGAAGCAAGGCGTCCGGTGAGTCCGGTCCATGGCGCACCTGAATGAGCCGGACCTCCGCTTCATGAGCGAATGCTTCCCTTTTCAGAAGAAGTAGCTTGGCTCTGTTCGCTGGATGCTCGAAGACACCGAGCCCAACTGCGCCGATAGCGTTCGCGACCTCCTGAAGCAGAGCGTTCCTTGCCAAGTACTGCACTGATCCGATGAAGCAGCATGATCCATCCTCCGCTCGCTTCCCCTTCAGGAGCGCTTCAAGCAACTTGCGCGGAGTACTTCGCACCCGCACACCCTCGTCGCGTGGGCAGATATTCCGTCCGAAATGCGGATCCTTGATCACGCGCGAGTAGGCGCGAAGCAGGGTGTCAGACTCCGGAGTCGCAGACCAGCACTGGGCATAAGCTGGGGGCAGCGACTGGTTGATGATGACCTGTTCAATCCGGTCGCCTCTTGGCCGGTCGACGGCAATGCCGTTACCGATCACTTCAAATGGGTCTTCCCAGAGGCGCGGAGCAACGAGGACCAACTGTCGTAGGCGCAGCGCTTCTTCCAAACCCCACAACGGGTAAATACGGTATACAGGTTGATCCGGATCGCCGATCCGGATGAGTTGCTCCGGTAGAATCATGGTCGGAGTATCGCTCACGAAGTTGTTATCCTAGCGTAGCGAGAGAACCCACTCGGAGGAAGAGTCGCCAAATCGGAAACGCACCGCCACTGCCCGTCACACCTTGATGTGCTTCCAATTGGCGATGCAGCGCTCGACGCCTTCGAACTCCGGGAAGCGGCTGCCTTCCTGCTCGATGAGATAGTATTCGACGCCGCCGCCGTTTTCGGCCGCCTGGAAGATGGCGGGCCATGGCGCCACGCCCTCGCCGAATAGCACCTGATAGCCCTTGCCTTCGCCGGGCGCCCAGTCCTTGCAATGGATGCACCGTATGCGGCCGGGGTTGGCCTGAATCCAGGCCACCGGGTCGGAGCCGGCTTCAATGCACGTGCCGACATCGAGCTGTAGCATGACCTCGGCGGGCGTATTGGCGGCGATGACTTCGATGGGGCGCTTGCCCTCGACGGGAATGAACTCCAGTTGATGGTTGTGGTAGCCGGTACCCATGCCGAGCGGCTTCAACTTCTCGGCGGCCGAACTCAGCTTCTGGGCGACGGCTTTCCATCCGTCCAGGCCATCCGGCTTGCCGGCGCTGGCCCAGACGATATATTTCGAGCCCAGAATCTGGTTGAGCTCGATCGCTTTGCCGATGCCTTCGGGAGCCAGCGAATCGCCGCCATTGTGCGTGGAGTTGCAGCGGATGCCAAGATCGTCCATCTGCTTGCGCACCAGCTTGGCGTCGTCAGTGGTCCAGCTATAGTAGGGCGCGTAGAATTCGACGACCTGGTAACCGTCGCGCGCCACTTCGCGCAGAGTTAGCGTCCGGTTCTTGGCCAGCTCATCGCGAACCGAATAGAGTTCCAGGCCGACCGGGATGGACACGCCCGGCGCGCCGAACGCCAGGCCGGCGACCCCCGTAGCGGCGAGAAAAGAACGGCGGGAAAAGGAATGATCCGGTATCATGGCCAGACTATAGCATGCTGAAACGAGGGCAGGGGCGGAGAGATGAGACTGGCGTCCCGGCAGACCGATCCAACCTGATCACTCGCGCAACTGTGAAGCGACTCTGCAAGCGCTCGCCTTGGGTGTTCTGATACCTTGAAGGCATCGAATGTGCAGGAATATCAAGACCCTCTTCAACTTCGATCCGCCCGTCACGGACGAAGAAATTCGAGCGGCTTCACTCCAGTTCGTGAGAAAGATCACTGGATTCAACAAACCATCGAAGGCAAACGAAGGCTCGTTCCGCGCTGCAGTCGATGAGATCGCAGGAGTGTCGGCCGGTCTTCTCCGTTCGCTTGAAGCGCATGCACCGCCGAAGAATCGGGCAGAAGAGGCCGCGAAGGCAAAAGCCCGCGCCGGAGCGAGGTTCGGAGCTCCGCGACACCAAGCACCGTAGTAACCTGATCGGAGAATGCGTCAGCGAGGTCTTTCTCCGGTGCGATCCAATCGACAATCCTTCCGAAACATCTCCGGCCCAGCCTGCCTCCGGCCTGCGGGTGCCATCCGATGTCTCTGAAACCGACGGCTCCGAAGCGGGCACGCAGCAGGCGATCGAAGTCGCCACGGATTTCAGCTAGGCTTGTCGGACTGCTTCTGTTTTTGGCTGCGGGAATCGGTGTAGCCGCCGTCGTCGTGCAGTCTCAATACACATGCACGCTACAATCGCCAGTGCGCGCCCGATTTCAGTGGCCCCTGGTAATTGCTCCGAGAGATTGGGCGGCGGAAGCAAGCGCGGCCCGAAGCGATCAATTTGGCGCCCGGTTGACGGCATATCAACAATACGCCTGTAACAAGTTCGGGCCGGCATGCCGCATCGCGTTGGCGGTTCAGCGCGCCGAGAACCCACGCGGCGCCTGCGAGATCTATCACTACAACTCCGACGGCACGCTCGATTGGGGCTACTTCCAGATCAATACGGTGCACTTGAAACGCGCGGGAGTCAATCTGCGAGGCCTGCTCGACTGCAAAGCCAACATCGACTTCGCATACCAGCTTTACACGGAGCGGGGCTTTGAACCATGGACCACATTCAATAGCGGCGCGTATCGTCAGTTTCTGAGAACATTCTGACCGAGCCGTATTTCTCTTGGCTAACTAACTGCGGCCCTGCCTGGCCCGGGTGGCTCTCTCACGTCTTCGACCGGCAGATCCGGTTCTATCGACAGGACCGCTCTCTATGGTCGCGGCTCCGTTCGGAGGCACACGCGCCCGCAGAGACTCGAAGCCCCGACCCCCTGGTAGCTCGTACCTCCCCGGCCCGCTTCCCTACATCCAGAAATCCCTTGGGTAAAGTCGGAACACGCGGGCGTCGGGCGCATCGGCTTTCTTCAGATACTCCTCCCAGGCCGCCAATTGCGGCTCCGGTCCGATGACGAAGTAAACGCCGCCTTCCACGTCCTTGGCTTTGACGTTCATGCCCGGCAGCACCGTGCCGTACACCGCGTTCATGCGGCGAAACAACTCGGCGCCGAGGTCCGCGTCCTTGCGCAGATCGAGAATCGCCTGGTGGAAACGCGAGATCACGCCGGGGGTCAGTCCGTCGGCCAAGTCGTTGGCCATGGATTCGCCGCGCTCTTCGTAGGGCGAGGCGGAACGCGTGCCGTCGAAGGCGCCCGCGATGGCGTAGTCCGTCAGCGCGGCGTCGGGCTGCACCTTGTTCAGTTCGCCGATGACGAACTTGAGCGTCTGGGGCAGCTCGGGCGTGCGCTCGGCGTAATAGTTGAGCCGGCCGTCCACTAGTCTTAGGCGTATGCCGTTGCTGTAGGCCAGACCCGCCGCCCAGGTCTTCATGAAGATGCCGTGCGCGCCGTGGCCCGCGTAGAGATTCGACGCCAGATAATCCAACAGCTTGTCGCGGCTGGTGTCGTGGTAGCCGGTCCCGGGCGCGGAGTTCAGGAAGACGCCGCCCTGCGAATTGGCATTCAGCAGCCCCACGAACACCGGCTTGACGGCTGCCGGCTCGCGGCCGCGCAGTCTTTGGTCGACGCGCCGCGTGGCGGCGTAAATAGCCTTCTGCGCGGGCGCACTATCGAGCGACGCGGCCAGGTCCCGAATGCCAGGCTCGATCGCCTGTTGCGATTCCGCCGATCCGATCGCGAACATGCGCGCGCCGCCCGTTACCAGCAGCGAGCGCCGCACGCGATCGAGAGCTGCCAGCGCGTTGGCCGGCCCGAACTGGAGGCCAACCGCCATCTCGGAGCACAGCGCGCTCCAGTCCGCCGCCAGGCTCGAATCGGGGATGTCGGCAAGAGTCGTGTCCAGATCGCGGGCCGCGTCCACCGCCATCGCGCGTTCCGCTGCCGTCAGCTTCTCCATTCCGGCGTACTTGCCGTCGCGGATGGCGGCCAGTATCGCCTTCCTCTCGGCGCGCGAGCCGACCGCTTTCCCGAGGTCTGCCAGGAAGCCGGTGAACGTGGCCGAGCTGCCTTCCTTCAACATCCACCGCAGCCGGAACAGGCTGTGGGTCCGCGTCATAAAAGAGGCGGTCGCGAGAAGCAGCGGATTATCCTGGCGGCGGTAGGCCAGCGCCGGGTCGTTCACCCAGCTCTCTTCGCTCCGTTGCGTGGTGGCGCGGAGGCTGCCGAGAGCCTGGTCCACCAGGTCCCGCAAACGCGGCAGGTTCTCGACGCGCCAATCGGGATGGAAGAGCGCCAGCTTCATCCACTCGATGGCCCGCCGCGATTCCGCGACGCTGTTGCCGGCGCCGCGGACCACCAGTTCGTAGCGGTCGGTGGCGGGGTTGAGGCTGAAGCTGGCGTTCAGGCTGAGAATCTCGTTGCGCAGCCGCTCGGTCATTTCCTCATAGGAGACCGGCTTGCCGTTTTCGATCACGCCTACGCGGGTCAGCAGTTGCGGCAGCAGAGAAACGTAGACAAGCTGGTTTTCGGGCACGCCATTTAGGCGCAGCGCGATTCCGGTGGTGGCGCTGGTCATGCTATCGAAGGTCGATTCCACCAACGTAACGCCGCCCGCCAACGTGCGGGTTTTGAAATCGAGCTGGTCGTCGAGCGTCAGCGGCGGGTTGTCGATGAACTTGGGCGGCGCCATGCTCGCGGCGGACTTCTCGAGCGCGGCCGTGGTGGCGTCATACTCGTCGCGATAGCGCTGTAAGGCCTCCTGGGCGGTTGCCGCGTGGTACGCCGTCTGGAGCGTGGCCGTCTCGGCCGCCGCACGTTCCTCGCGCTCCTTCTGCTCTTGGTGGATCAACTCGGGGTTCGGCTTGGACGCCTCCACGTAAGGCGTCACACCGGCGATCTTCCACTCGGTCAGATAGTCGCGCCAGATGTTGCGATCGCTCGCAATCAGCGTCTCGATCGCGGCCAGGTCCTCCTTCTCGGTGAGCGATTTCCGGAATCCGGGTTCTTTGTTGAGCTGGAGCAGGTGTTCCATCCATTCCGCGCTGGTGTTACGGAAGCCGAACCCCGGGGGCGAGTTCACGAATTTCGAAAGGTCGCGCCGTTCCTCCAGAATCCGGCTCTTCAGTCGCTGGTTGAATTCCTTAAGCTCCGGCGATCCGTCCGGGTAGGCGGCAATTCTGGCGAACTCGTCCAAGGTCTTGGCGCGCAGGCCGGCGAGATCATGGTCGTTCATATGCGCCGGTGGCACGTCCCGGAACGTGACATAGACCGCATTGCCCAAATCGGCGTCCACGAACGCGTTCACGCCCTTGGCGCCGAAGGCGGCGTCCGGGCCTCGGCTATCGATGAACCGCTTGTAAAGATTCGTGTCGGCTCCGCCCGCCACGTTGTCCAGAAACAGCGAGAGCAAGGTGCGCTCGCGGTTCGTCAGCTTCCGGTCAGCCGGCCAGGGCAGCATGACTGTACCGGGCTGCTGTTCGTTGCGAAACGGATATTCCACGTACTCGATGCGCCCCGCCGAGGCCGGACGAAAGGCCGGCAGCTTGGCTTCGGTCACCACGGGGTAACTGGGCATGCGCGGTTCCAAGCGGTTGAGCTCGGCGTCGAAGCGCGCCAGCGCAGCCGGCAGATCCACGTCCTTCGGCAGCGAGGAAATGGCTCCCATGTTGCCCAGGAAGTAGTGCTCCGCGTGGAACTTCCGGATGTCCGCCGGCTGGAGGATGCGCAGCGCCGCCGGCAATCCGCCGGAATTGAATGAGAGCGGATGATCCGGGCCGTAGACCGTCAGCCCCGCCGCGTGGTACAACCGGCTGCCGGCCTGGTCCATGGAGGTGACCATCTCGTTGTACACCGTGCCCTTTTCCTCCAGGCGCAGCGTACCGTCCTGGGGATTCGCGCTAACGCCCCAGTTGCGCACCTCGCGGCGGATCTCGTCGTCGGAATAGTCGGGGTGCAGTAGCGCGTCGAGCGTGTGTTCGAAGTGCTGGAAAAACGACGCGGGTCCGGCCGGCGCGTAGAAGAAGTAACAGGTTCGCCACTGCATGGTGAACGCGCTGGAGTTGATCAGCGACATGGACTCCAGACTGGCCAGCTCCCGTCCTTTGTTTCCCTTGCCGAGCAGCAAGTGCTCCTGCGTGTGCGGTTCGCCCATGTCGGAAGTGGGATAGGTGGTGGCCCAGATGAACGCTTGCGGCACGGTCTGAATCTGTAGCAAGTCGAGCGTGAACCCGCTGCGCAGGTGTTGGAAACGCGCGCCGATGGCGCGGTCCGAATCGTCGAGGTAAACCGCCACGGCTTTGAAGCCGCCGATGGTTTGGCCCTCGGTTAGATTGCCGTAATCGGCTGGGTGTTGCTGCGCGAATGCCGTGGTCATGAGCAGACTAACTAAGATCAAACATCTCACAAGCGCCTCCGGACTCCGTGGTCTTAGCTGGGATTTCCATTTTGAGATCCCGGCCAAACTCAGTATCGACACCTCTGTCCGGAAAATCCTAACCGGGAAAGCGTGGATACCTCGCCATGGGACTGAGTATTACACGAGCGCGCGCCTGGCCGCTTTGGCTGGGTCATTAGCGCGGGATGCGGCCAAAGCGGTAGCTGAGCGAAAGCGTGGCGTAGCAGGGCAGGCGGACGCCCACCACCCGCTCGAACGGGGCGGGTTCGTCCGGCAGGGCCAGGACCTCCGTGGTTTGGCCGGTGAAGCCACTGGCAATCAGGAAGTTGACGCCGGCTTCCAGTCGGCTGCCGAACTGGCGGGCAAGCGCGCCGCGAAACTCGCGAACCGGAACGCTGACAAAGCCATCGCCCAACGGCTTGCGGCCCACGGTCTCGAACTCGGCGCGGGCGCGCAGACCGAACGGCAGGCGATCGAGCGTCCCCAGAACATCGGCGATGAGGCGCGGCGCTTCGGGCACCGGAGCGCCATCGGAGAGATCGCGCGCATCGGCCTTCGACACGGATGCCTCCAGGAACCCGCCGTGAAAGAAGTGGCGCGCGGCGGCCGTGATGTAGCGATTGCGGCTGGGCCCCTCGTCGAACTGAAGGCCGGTATCCGGGTCGATCTTGGCCAGCGATTGTTCCTGCGTGATGCGGCCGAGCGTCACGCGAAAATCGGTAGCGCCGGCGGCCTTGTGCGCCACCATCTGATAAGCGTGCGCGCGGCTGACCGGAGTTCCCTGGGTAGTGCTGGTGCCGATGCGTGGATCGTTGGTGAAAAAGGTCTGGCCGAAGCTGAAGGACACAGAGGGCAGCGGCAGCCGCTCCGGGGCGATGAGACCTAACGTGGCTTTTGGCGAGTTCACGCCCACCGATCTGCTGTAGGAATTGGCGGGATCGAGCAGGTCCGTGTTGGCGATACCGATTTCGTCGCGGCGCCAGCCGGCATCGTAGTGCAGCCAGGAGGCGAGCTTGCCATCCACTGCAACGTAAGGCGCCAGATCGTCCAGCGTCACGTTGTTGGCGGTGACCTTTTCGAACGGGCCGTACACGGCGGGGTTATCGGAATCGGAGTGGTCCAGGTCGTCCCGGCGCGGGGCATCGCGCTGGTAGTCCGTACCGATCAGAATGGCGAGATATTGGTTCACCGTATGCGCGTAGTGGGCGCTGCTGCCGGTCACGGTGCGAAATTCGCTCTGCCGGATGAGGCCGTCGCCGAAATTGGAAAAGAGCGCCAGGTTGTAAGTGCGAAAGAAGGCCGAGAGATGGAGTTCGCTCGATTCCGTCAGACGCCATACATCGTTGAGCGCGGCTTCGGCGGTGTGGGTTTGGTCGCGCTGGCGCGGATCGATGGTGTCACCGAGGTTGGGCACGTCGATGGGCACCAATCCCGGCACCATGGATCTGCCGTAGTATCCGATGCCGAAGAGCGTGACCTGGTGACGGCCGATGTCGAACACGCGTTCGCCATTGAACTTGTACTGCTGGCGATGTTCCAGCCTGTCGAGGAATCCGTTGCCGTAAGAGGCCTGCATGGCGAGCCACGCCTTGGTGGCGGGATCGGCGGGGCTCCAACCGGCAGCGAGGTCGATATCCCGGTAATCGCCAGTGACGGTGGCAAAGGGCTCCAGCCGGGGGCGAAGGCCGTATACCGCAGCCATATCGACGGAGTGGTTACCTTCGCGGACGTTAAACGCGCCGCCATCAGTCACGACAGCTTCGATGACCTCGGGGATCATGATGTTGGGATCCGCGTAGCCGTTGCCGTGCGCATTGGCGCTGAGATTGTTGGAAACCAGGAAGCTGCCGACAGCGAGGTATTGGGCGATCGGCTCGCCGTGGTCTCCCGCCACGCCAGGGGCGAAGTACTGCGGCGCCTTGATGCCGCCGGAAGCGGATTCGACCGGCAGGCCGGGGATGGAAACCGGCGCTCCGGGGCGGCCGGGATTGGCGTCGAGGATCTCGTCGTGAACGTTGACGCTCTGCGACGGGTCGGGATGATCGAGGTCTGCTTCGCCAGCCTCCGCGGTGACCGTGATCGCGTCGTGACGGGAAGCCATGCGGCCGAACCGCACGTCCACGGTAAGCGATTCGGCTTCGGCCAGGGGAAAGGTCTGGGTGGCAGGCTCGAAATTGCCGGCGCTGGCGCCGAGCGTGTACATCCCCGGCGCCAACTCGCGAAAAACGAACCTGCCATCGGTGTCACTGGTGGCGCTGATTTGCGCCGTGCCGGCGCCGCCGCTCAGCCGCAGGGTGGCGCCCGGAACCAGGTTGCCCTGCGGATCGGTCACCTGACCCGCTACGCTGCCGTCGGCGGCGAGCAGCGCCGTGTGCAAGAGCAGCGCCATCGCCGCTAGGCAACGCATGTTGAAGCGAAGTGTAATCATGGCAGCGATGGGGTCCCGCGTAGCACGTATGTTAAATTCGTATGTACCCCGCACGGTAACACGGTTCCGCGCGATAACGGTGGCTCACTCAACGCTGGCCAAGCGCCGCCGCCACAGTCTGGCAGTCTACCCCACACTTTTCCGCGATCATGTGCGCGTGACCGAGCACCTTGGGGTCTTTGAGACCGAAGGAAAGGGCCTTTTGCATTTCGGAGTTGGCGCGCTGGTAGTCTCCGGCGGCGGCCAAGGACCAGGCATAGGCGTCCAGCGTGAAAGCATCGTGGCGGCGCGCGATTTCCGATTCCGCGATGCGGCGCCCCTTTTCGGCTTGATGGGCGTAGTCGGTGTAATAGGCCACCAGCTCGTGATTGGCGTTGTCGGCCTGACCCGATTCCTGCAACGCCTGCCGCTCGAAATCCGCGAATGCTTGGGCAGATTCCTCGTGCCGGCCGGCGCGCTCCAGCGCTTCGGCCACCGCGAAGAGGTTTTCCGCGTGTGGGGCAACCGCGTAGCGCTTCTGGAACAGGGAAACAGCCTCGTCGTAGCGCTTTTGCGCCAGACGGATCTGGCCCAGCGTGCCTAGCGCGTAGTGGTAATCGGCGAAAACGCCCAGCGCGCCGGTCGAAAACTTCTCGGCTTCGGGAAGGCGGCCGGCGGCCAGGTGCAAGTGGGACATCTGAGTGAGAAGCCAGGCGCGGTCTTCGAGTTCCTGATACGGAGTGGAATCGTATGCCCGCTGCATCAGGTCGATGGCTCCTTCGATGTCGCCGTGCAGTTCGCGCAGATAGGCGGCGCGGGTAAGGCCCGGAACGTTGCCCGGGCGCAGATTGAGCATCCACTGGACCGCGTCAACGGCCTCCTGGTAATTACCGAGCTCGGCGTTCGAGTCAGCCAGGTAGCCGTAGACGGTGACGTCATCGGGTGTCTGGCGATTGAGCTTGCTTGCGACCTCGCGGGCCTTGCCAAATTCGTGGCGGCCCAGCAGCAGCCACGTCCGGACCTTGAGACCTTCGTAGTTGTCGGGAGCCATGGCGAAGGATTGTTTCAGCGTCTCTTCCGCCTTGCCATAGAACGCGACGTCGGAAGTCTCGCGCGCGCGGCGCGCATAGGCCATCGCGAGAGCGTTGTAGGATGGGCCGTAATCCGGCCGTTTGGCAACCTCTTCCTGCGCTTTACGGATGGCGGTTTCAGCCGGCGTGGCGGCAAAGGCCGGCAGCATCGAAAACAGGGCGGCAATCACTCGTTTTTTCATATTCGTTCTCCTTATGTAGTCGAGTTGGCGGGGCGGACGAACAGCGACTGCCCCGCCAACGTCATTGGTTTCTAGTTGACGGGACAGATTCCGCCCGGCTGGTTGGTGCAGCCCGCCTGGCCGGGACCGGCGTGAACGCTGTCCCTGCCGTCATAAGCCGGAGCCAGGAATGGGAACGTCCCCGTGAGTTGGGAACTGGAAGTGTTGACGCCGTCGCCAATCGGCGTGCCGTACTTCGTGCTATCGGCCAGAATGCCTCCCACCGCGCGCGCGGCGATATCGATGACATCGTCGACCGGCCGGCGGCCGTTGGGCCAGCCCGCGCCATCTCCGGCCAGGAGGCCCAGCCGCCTCTGAAAGCCGAATGGAGTTGGCGGGATCCCGGTGTTGAGCCTCAGCAGGTCGGCGATGGGGCCGGCGTCGCCTGGGCCGCACCCAGTGCATATCGGGGCCATGTATTGCACCAGCGGCAGCAGATCGGTGCGTGGCGCCGGCGGCACGGGGATGCCGATGCTCGAAAAGATCTGGGCCAACAGCGGATTGAGAAAGAAACTGGCGAACTGAACATCGTTGGTGGGATCGTCCATGCTGAAGCGGTCCTTCGACCCGGTGCCGATGATCAGCTCGTTGATGAGCGGATTGCCGAGCCGCTGGACTTGCGCCCAGTTGTCTTCGCTTGCGTGGTCTCGCAGAACGTTCAGCTTCTGCCGCGAGGTGGTGCCGTAGGTGCCGATGACGGCCAGCTTGTTGCTGGCGACGTAGGCTTGACCACCGGAAGTGAGCATGTTGATGGGGATCTCCAGAATCATGGAGTTCACGTTGAAACCCGCCAGAGAGTTGGGCGCGTAGTTATGCGTGTCGTCGGCGTCCACGGCTGCGCTGAGCACACCGCCGCCGGCCGCCATCCGGAAGTTCAGCGAATCGAAAGCGGCCCCGAGGTCCACAAAGAAAGGATCGGCCACGGTGCCGGCGAAAACCCGGATGCCGTTGGAGAGCGTGTAAACGCCCTGTTGGCGCAGTTGTGCGTAGTTGGGCATGGTGCGCGGCCCCACGTTGGTCGGAACGGCGTAGAGCGTCTGGCCGTTGTTGAGATCTTCGCGCTGCCTGCCGGTAATCATAGTCACCTCGTAGGTCTGAATCAGGTTCAAGCCCTGCGAGCCGGGGCCCGTCAGCGCAGTGATGGGCGGAATTCCGAGCAGTCCGCCGACATAGCCAGTGAACACGCCGGGGTTCGTGTATTGCGTCTTGAAACGGAATTGAAAGGTAAGGTCGGGGATTCCGTCGAGGTTGTTGTCGATCTTCATTTCGTACAGGATGCCCGGATCGAACGGGAAGTAATTCGGCCCGTTCGAGGGCTCGAGGAATGGATCGACGTTGAGGATCAGGATCACCTTGTCCGGATGCTCCGGACTCACAAAAGCAAACCAGTCGGTGATGTCGGCCTTTTGATCCAAGGCGGTGATGGGCGCTTCCCGATGGCTGGCAGCGAAGCTGGCGGACGTTTGAGCCAGCAGGGCAGCCAGGGCCGCGGTGAGCGCGGGGCGCAAAAATGTTCTTCGAATTGTCATCGAGTATCTCTCCCTCAAGTGGAATGAGCTTCTTCGCTTAACTACGAGGCGGGAGATCGAATCGGATTCGCGGCGGACGAGAATTATAGCGGGGCGACGATAATCGGCGTGGAGGTGGGTGCGTCGACGCCGCCGGCAGCTTCGAGTGTGACCGCTACCACATCGCTCTCCATTAGTGGCGCGGATGGGCGATAGAGGTGGATGGCGTTGCCCCGCGGATTGGAGCTGAACAGACCGGCGGGCGCCGGCTTACCGCCGCGAATAATCCACATTTCATACGTCTTGCCGGGCGGCGGCGCGGGCAGGTGGGAAGCGATGAGCAGCACACCCGATGGATGGAAAAACACCCTTCCGCGAGGCGGCGCGGGCTGGCCCTGGCCGAAGGTGACCTCGCGCGTTTCGGGGGCCTGGATGAGGTCGAAAGCCTGGCGCATGGCGGCGGCCGCCGCGCCGCTGCGCTCGATTTCCATCCGCGCCTCCGCCAGCTCCGCGCGAAAACCGCGCGTCTGGTAGAGCATCAAACCGGCGGCCGCCAGCGCCGTGACGGCCGCGGCTACCCATGCGGTGAACCAGTTCCACCGTGGTTGCGGAACTCCACCGGCCGATGCCAGAATCCGTCCACGCAATTGACGCGAAGGGTTGGGGCCGTCGAAAGAGGTTCCCATGGCGAACGCCAGGGCGCGCGCCTCGCGCAGGCCCGCCGTGCAGGCTGCGCAGCCGCGCCCAAGGTGAGTGCGCACCTCGCTTCGCTCGGGCTCCTCCAGCACACCCAGCGCATAGAGCAGATAATCGGGGCGCAGTTCGTCGCAAGTCATGCGGGTACCGCCCCTCCCAACGCCGTTCGCATCTGCTGAATGGCCCGGCGCGTCCAGGTTTTGATGGTGCCCAAGGGCTGGCCCATGCGTTCGGCGATCTCGGTCTGCGACATCCCCTCGAAATAGGCCAGCTCGATGGCTTGGCGCTGCTGGGAATCGAGCTGATCGAGCGCTCGCTTCACTTGCCGGATGAGATCGAAATTCAACACGTCGGTGGAAATGTCCGCAAATAGTTCCGGATGTTCGGTTTCATTGAGTTCGACGGTGCTTTCGGTTCGGTGGCCCCGCGAGCGGAGATGATCGATGGCGCGGTTGCGCGCCACCGCGAGCAGCCATGGGCCTACCGCACCGCGATCGGAATCGAAGCCGCCGACGCGGTTCCAGACGCGCAGGAAAGTCTCCTGCACCAGATCTTCGGCAACGCCGGTGTCCCGGACCATGCGCAGAATCAGCCGGAACACCACTTGGCCATAGCGGTCGTAGAGCTCTGCCAAGGCCTGTGGATCGCGCCGTTGCAGGCGGACCATAAGCTCGCCGTCGCCCTTCGCCACAACTGCGAGGATCAGCGGAAACATAGAGTCACCGGATATTTGCGTCGCTCCAAGGATTATAGCCGCAGACAACACTTTGGGTCACGTAAATTACATACGAGGGACCTGGACGGACGCTGGGAATCGCTGTGCCGGGCCGCCACGGCGAGGGCGGTCGAGAGCGCGACTTCGGCGCAGCGACGGCCATCCGGTATTTCGAAATCTTACAAAACAGTATTTAAAGTCTTAAAATACGCTAAAATGCGATATGCGGCATTTCAAATGGAGCGAGGAGAACGAGGTTTTCCTGGCCCAGATCGATGCAGAGCATCGTGAGCTGTTTCGGATTGCCGATGGACTGCAGCAAGCCGTCGCCGACAAAGCTGCGACCGCTGTGAAGCAGCACCTGCACGCCTTCATTGCTCATGCGGAAGAGCATTTTTCGCATGAAGAGTGGCTGATGCAGTCGGTTCGGTATTCCTCCTATGGTTGGCACTTACAACAACACAATACTGCCCGAAGGCGCCTAAAGCTGTTCGCTCCTCTCGTCGAGAGTGGCGAATACGAGGCCGCGGAACTCCTTTTGGAATTCCTGGAAGGATGGCTGCGGGACCATATCACCCTCACGGACCGCATGATGGCCGCGCATGTCCGAAATTACGAGCGGGCCAACGCCACCAGTGCCTTGGAACGATGGGGAGCGCCTTTGCCCGCCGAAACCGGCGCCCTTCCTAGAACCCGTCCGGTTCTATAAGGCTTGCAACGATCAGCCCTTCCCTTTGGACTCCCTGCTCTACCCGAGTTTCCCCAACTGCTTCTGTGCGAGGCGGCTCCACTTCGCGATGTACCGTCGCCGATACCTCGGTGCCGTTCTGGCGGATTCAACCGCTCGCGCATACATTTCGCGCGCCGCGCCAGTGTCTCCCACTCCCTCCAGCGCCTGCCCGTAGTAGAACAGACCCTCTGTGTCGTACGGCCGCCGCTCCACGTACACGGCCAGCTCATTGCGTGCGTCGTCGTATTGCCGGTTCGCCAGATAGACCGCGCTCAGTTCGCGGAGAATCTCGCTCAGGTTGAACTTTTCATCCTGATCCACAACCGTTTGAAAGTGCGAGAGCGCATCCTTGAGCCGGCCCTGCTCGCGTGCGATGCGTCCCAACTGAAAATGAGCGTCCGTTTCTGTCGGGTCAATGGCAACGGCTTTCTGAAACCGCTGAATCGCCTCGGTCGTCTGCCGCCGCTGTTGGTAGATCAACCCGAGCTGGTACTGCGCCTCGGCATCGTGCGGATTGATTGCCGCCGCTTCCAGCATCCGGCGAAAGTTCTGCCGGCTTCGCAGGCCCGCGCCCACATTCGCAAACTCGCTGCGCAGGTAGTAAAACGCGAAGAAGAGAAAGAATGGGGACGCCAGCCACCCGAAAAGGAATCGCAGCGGTCCCCAGAACACCACCGCGGCGGCAACCGGAACCCACGAGAGGCAGACCGCACAGACCGCGACCCGGTTTTCCACCCCAAACACGGTTCGGATCGCAAAGAACATCAGCACCGCAAAATAGAGAAACGCCAGCGCCGCCACCACGCCCAGCGCCGGAGTTGGCGCCACCCAACCCGCCAACAGCACCGGGATCTGCGCCGCCGTCCAGGCCATCGAAGTGCACGTGAGCAGCGACGAGTAGTCGCGCTGAAAAACCATGCCCAGCGTTCCGAGCCGGCCGATCCAATTGGTCACGAGCAGCGTTCCCGGAACGTAAATCGCCGCCAGAACCAGAAGAGGTGTGTAGAAGCTGAACGACCACTGCGGCTGCACGTGCATGGGTACCGGTGCTTCGCCCCGCTCCGGGCCCGTCTGTGTGACCACGACGGACGCCTGTGGAACGGGTGGGGTCACAGTGAACTCGAACAGCAGCGATACCGCCAGCACCGCCAGGCTTGCGAAGAGCAGGCTGCCTCGATCCAAAATGCCGCTCATCGCCGCCGCCGGCTGCGCCAACGATTGCAACAACAGCTTCATGTTCTGAAAAACCATGAACGGTCAGGATATCAGCCCATCGGCCAAACCCGCGCGGACATCGGAGACCTCGTGTGCGTTCTGGCGGCACCCTCGCGCCGTCCGCGCTTATTCCGGCGGATCGTTCTTGCGGCCGGAGTTGACGATCCAATTGCGGAACATGGCGGTGTAGCCGCGGGCTTCGTTATCGTCGCGCAGTTGCTCGATCGAGAACCGCATTTTGCGGCTCCAGTTGGGGTATTGCCAGGTGGTGCCCGGCAGGTTTTGCTGCTCGGTTTCCTTGGTCAGATCCTCCTGGTTGATGGCCAGCAGTTGGGATGGCGTCAGCGCCAGGAAACCGACAATGGCGTTATGCAATTCGCCCGAGAGCGCTGGGTAGTCCTGGGCGCGGCGGGACAGGAAAGGCGGCATTAGTTCGAGTTCGAAGAGCATGTCGAGCATCTTCTGCTTCTCGTCGAGGCGCGCGCGGGATTGCGCTTCGAATCCGGCCTGGTCCAACATGCCGGCGGCGCGGCGGGCGTAGAGGTCGGCCCCGATCCAGAAGCCGGCCAGCGTCGGCAAGTCGTGGGTGGTGGAAGAAACCAGCGCCTGCCGCGGGTATTCCCGGTGCCGGCGAAACTCGCCGCCGGCGCGCTTTTCGAAATAGAACAGGCGGTAGCTGAGTACGCCGAATTGCTCGAGCGTTTCGCGGATACCCTGTTCCACCGTGCCCAGATCCTCGCCGACGATGACCACGCGGTTGCGCACGCTCTCGAGCGCCAGAATGCGCAGGAAATCGAGTGAGACTTCCTTGACGTAGGCGCCGTGCGCCGCGTCGCAGCCATCGGGGATCCAGTACAGGCGAAACAGCCGCATCACGTGATCCATGCGCAGCGCGCCGCCGTAGCGCGCATTACGGCGGATGGTTTCGGCGAAAAGGCGGTAACCGTCGGCGCGGTGGACTTCGGAGTTGGGCGGCGGAAAGCCCCAGTCCTGGCCCCCGAGGGCGAAATCGTCGGGCGGCGAGCCGACCCGGCAGCCGGCGACGAAGAAGGGGCGGTGGGCCCACAGATCGGAGCCGAAGCGGTCGGTGGCGAGCGCCAGGTCGTGGTAGAGGCCGATCGACATCTTGTGATCGCGCGCTCTCCGCTGCGCGCGCTGCAATTGCAGTCCGATTTGCCATTGCAGGTACTGGTAGAACATGACCGAGCGCCAGTGTTTTTGGCGGAACGCGCGGGTGCCAGCCGAATCGGGGTCGCGATATTCGGGCGGCCAATCGGGCCAGATCCACAGCTTGGGATCGCGGCGGTGCAGCCACTCGTCGAGGGCGCAGTAGAGGGCGAATTTTTCGAGCAGATCGCCTTCCTGCTCGCGGAATTCCTGGAATGCCGCGGCGCGCTTCGAGCCGACGCGCCATTCGCGCAGAAACTGAACGAACAGGAGCTTGAGGAACCGCAGTTTGAGCGCGGCCACCCCTTCGTATTCGACGAACGGGGTTTCGCGAAGCCGGCGAATTTCGGCTTCGACCGGGGCGGAGGCGCGCAGCCGCCGGGCGCGGGCGGAGCGTGGGAAATCCTCCATCCCTTCGACATCGAGGTAAATGAAATTCTGATAGAAGATGCAATTCGGCAGGTAGGGGCTGGTGTTGAAGGGGCGGCGATTGTGGATGGCGTGCAGCGGGTTGAGACTGACGAAGCTGGCTTCCAGATCGTCCGCCACCCAATCGATGACGCCCAGCAGGTCGCGGAAATCGCCGCATCCCCAGTTGCGTCCGGAGCGGACGCCGTACAGGCTGACGGCAACTCCGGCCGCGCGCCGGCCGCGCGTGGGCAGGTGATCGTTCCAGGCGCGTTCGGGGGTCACGATGTAGCGGGCTTCGGCGCTGGCCGCGCCGACGGTCACTTGGACGCGGTGGTAACCAAGCGGCAGCGCCACCTGCAGGTGCGCCACCTTGCGGACCCAGGTTCGCCCATCGATTGCGATGGAAGCGGATACGGGGAGGTCCGCCAATTGGATCTCATACACTGACTGGGTACCGTCTTCCCGATGGATGGCCACGCGCGCCACCGGGTGCGGGCAATCGGCCGGAACATTGAGCGGCAGCTCCGTTTCAGCGGCGACGGTGACTACCACGGCGGGCGGCAGCAGGCGTTCCCATTCGGCACGGGCGCGGCGGGCTAGCGATTGCTCTAATTCGGCCGCGCTGCCGGCGGCGACGCCCCGCGCGCGCAGCAGGGCCTGCTTGGCTTCCAGCGTGATTTCGTGCTTGTGGCCCCAAATATCCCAAAAGTACGGTTCGACACCATACAGGGATGCGGCTCGGTCCAGCAGTTGTTCGAAGGTTTCAGACGGCATCGGGAGGGTACCCTTCGATTCTACAAGAGCGCCGCCGGCCATGCGAAAATGGAGGCATGGAAAAGCCCTTAGCCAGCGGCCCCGCGGACCTGTTCGCGCGGCTCGACGACTACACATTCTCGAATAGCGCCGCCGCGGCCTCCGAGGGCATCCTCCTCACCTCGCTCGACAAGGCAGTGAACTGGGCGCGCAAGAACTCCATCTGGCCCATGTCGTTCGGCCTGGCATGCTGCGCCATCGAGATGATGTCGATGAGCGCCTCGCGCTTCGACATCGCCCGCTTCGGCGCGGAGGTGTTTCGCGGCTCGCCGCGGCAATCCGACCTGATGATCATTGCCGGCCGGGTCTCGAACAAGATGGCGCCGGTGATCCGCCATTTGTATCAACAGATGCCGGAGCCGAAATGGGCCATCTCGATGGGCGCTTGCGCCACTTCCACCGGGGTGTTCCACAACTACGCCCTGATCCCGGTCAACCAGGTGATCCCAATCGACGTTTTCGTGCCCGGATGCCCGCCGCGTCCGGAGCAGTTGATTTACGCGCTGCTCATGTTGCAGAAAAAGATCCAGGACCAGAGCGGTACGGTAAAACAAGTTCTCAACCTGGCGTAGCGGCGTCGCCGTCAGCCCCACAGCTCACCAGGTCGCTGAACACGCCATAGGCGGTCTGCTCCACGCCGGGATCGATCGAAACCGTGCCGAATGTGCCCATCAGGTCGGTGTGGAACAGCAGAATGTTGGAGGTGCCCTGCGGCGCCGCCAAAATGTCGGCGCGGTCCAGCACTTCGGCGCGTACGCGCGCGGAGACGCCCGAGCCGGTGCGCCGCGCGCGGCTGATCAACCGCACCGTCTTGCCCTGGCGGTTGATCGCCGCCAGCCGCTCCGGCGTCAGCCGCGCGATCCCGCGCGTCGAAACCTGCTGCGGCGTGGTGCGCGCGTCCAAAAGCACGTTGGCCAGCGCCGCGGTCTTGGCGGCGGAGTCCCATCCCTCCACGTCGAAGGCGCCGCCGGCTTCGGTGATCCCCATCGCGCGCGCCGCCGCCAGGCCGTCTTCGAACGACCCACCCCGCTCCATCGTTTCCACCACCACTTTAGACGTCGAATTGAGCGCGCCCACGAACCCCAGCACCCTAACTCCCGGCATCGTGTGGCGCCACAAGTTGAAGACCGGCGCGCCATCCATCACCGCCGATTCGAATCGAAAGACAACCCCGGCGCGCGCCGCCACGTCCCGCAAATCGGCGTACGCGTGGGTGATCGGCCCTTTGTTGGCGGTGACCACGTGCATGCCACGGGCGAACGCCGCGCGGATGTGCGAAATGGCCGGCTCTCCGCTGGTGGGATCGAGCGTGGTCAGCTCCACCGCAACCTCCGCCCCGGCCGCATCCAGAAATTCTTCGATGGAGCCGGCACGCGGTCCAAACTCAGGCTCGCTGCCGAGCCCGTTCGGGTCCGCCGCCGTTCCATGCCGCAGCGTGTGGATGCCCGTGATGCTGAAAGGGAACTCGCGTCGCTGGTTCGCGATCAGCCGCCCGAGCGCCCGCCCCACGTTCCCGTACCCGATGAGTGCCAGCTTCAAGCTTCGATTTTAGGCCATCCGTGGGACCGGCCCCCGACCGGCCAACCCGGGCGCAAGCCGGCCGCTACGCGGCGGTTCGATCAGCCGCCGCACCGTCCGCTCCACCGTCGTGTCCGCCGCGTGGCACGGATCGTTCAACTCGCACTGCCAGCCCATCGTGAACGGCCCGCTCGAGGAGGCGGGGTCCGATAATCCGCAGCCCCCGCTCGCGGGCGTTGGTTGCCGTTCAAGACCAAGCGTAACGTAGAACCATCCGAGCGCACGCAGCCCCGGAACATCCCGCCTGGCACCGATTTGTTCCACTTGGGCCTAGGCCGAATACTGTTCATCTCAGTCGTGGCGCAGGCTGTCAAGCCAGGGTTGACAGTCCGCACCCCGGTGGTGGGCTGAGCTGCAGGTCAGGCGGTCAGAAGCGTATTGGAACGGTTTCTTGCTCTCCCTGGTACGCAATCACCTTGTCCGGTGTGCCTGTAACCTCCACCCCTGTGCCATGGCCCTTCCGCACGACGACAACATGGAAAGTCCGCGTGTTCAACATGCCCGGGAAACTTCCCTTCCTGGCATCGATCCTGAGCTGGTGCTGCGCGTCATCCCAGTTGAAATCAATCGTCGAATAGACGCCTTTTTCGTAGTTATAGTTATCGTTTTCGTCCTCATACAGCGTGAAGCTGCCGTTGGCTCCGGGATAGATGCGTAACTCAATGGGGTCGGCCGGCTTTTCCGTGGAGTATTGAACGAATGGACCCATCGGTATGATGGACCCTGACCTGACCATCAGCGGAATCTTGTCAATGGGAGCATCCGCAGCCACGCTCTTGCCACCGGCCAGCACCTCTCCCGTCCAGAAATCGATCCACTGATTCCCAGCCGGCAGATAAACGGTCCGTGTCTTCTGTCTTGGCTCGGCCGGCTTCGCCTCACGAGCGAAAATCTCCGGAGTCTTCCAGAACATCTGGGCACGGAACGCGCCGAGCACCGCGTTCGAGGTCTCGAACGCAAAGTCATATTCCTTTCCAGCCACTAACTCGACAGGCACGGTGTGGGACTCCATGGAGTCGTAGTTATGCGCCACCTCCTTGCCATCCAGATACACTCGCTTCGGCCCGAAACTCTTCATGTTGAACCGGTATTTCCCGGTTTCGGTGGGGACCAGCTTGCCTTCCCAGCGCATCGAGAATCTGGGGTCTTTTATGAAGCTCGGCCAGCCCGTGTACCAATACAAATCGACCCCTGGCTCCACGGCTTCGTGACACAGCTTCTTAAAGTCCGCATCGCAATAGTATCTGGCGGTCAGGCCCGGTTTGCCGTCCTTCGTTTTAAAGACCTCGGGCGGCATGGGAACGGTCTGCTCGGGCGGGCGATGGTCCATGTACTCGGTCACCGGAGAGACCATGATGGCGGGGCCGAACATAAACTGGTCGTCGATCGAATAGGTCTTCCGGTCTTGCGCGAAGTCCATCGGCAGGCCGCGCATGATGGAATAACCGTCGTGGGTGACCCGCCAGCCCAGCGAATAGATATAAGGCAGCAGCCGGTATCGCAGGTTGTCGAACTTGACGAGTGAGTCGGTGTAATCGCCAAACTCCCATATCTCGCGTGGAGTCTCCGAGCCGTGCGACCGGAAGATGGGCGAGAAAGCCCCCAACTGAAACATGCGTGCATAGAGCTCCTGATACGCAGGGTCCTTGCCGCCGTTCGAAAATACTCCCCCCTGGCACCCGAGCGAGTACGCGCCGATATCGAAGGTCCAGTAAGGAATGCCGGCCATGCTGTGATTGATCCCGGCCGAGATCTGTTTCCGGTAAACGTCCCAGTTCGCGCCGATGTCTCCCGACCAGGTGGTTGCCGCGGCCCTTTGCTGGCCGGCGAATGTCGACCGCGTGAGAATGTAAACGCGCTTCTGGTCCGTCTCCTTCCGCTGGTTCTGGTAGACGCCTTCCGTGATGACGAGTGAATAAGGATTGAGATACCGGGCGAATGAGCCGAGATGATTGTTCTCGACTCTCTTCATCTCATACTCTTCCGACTCCTTGGTGAGCGCGTTGACGATGTCGGGTTCGGTCGAGTCCATCCACCAGGCGTCGACTCCTTTGGAAAAGAGTCCATTGCTCGCGTATTTCCAGTACAAATCGTTGGCCGCCGGATTGTACGCATCGAAGTACCGGAAGCCGGCCCAGCCCACCGGCGAGTATAGATAGCCGTGGCGTTCCATGTCCTTGTAGATTGGCGACGCAGGTCCGAGCCCGCCCCAGATGGAAATCATCAGGTGGAAATTCTGCTGGTGCAGCAGATCGATCATTTCCTTCGGCCGTGGGTACTTGGTTTCGTCGAAGTACATACCGCCCCACGTGTCGTTTCCGCCCCAGTAGTTCCAGTCCTGCACGATGTTATCGATGGGAATCCGCCGCTTGCGGTATTCCTGCGCGATGCCAAGCAGTTCGTCGCGGGTCGCGTAGTGCTCCTTGCTCTGCCAGTAGCCATAAGCCCACTTACCGTACATCGGAGCCTGGCCCGTGAGCTGCCGGTATCCGGCGATGGCCTGGTCGATGGTCGGGCCGACAAAGAAGTAGTAGTCGATGTTATCCGCCACCTCTGACCAGAAGGACGTCGCACCGAGATTGTCGGCGAAGATCGTCTTGGAATAGTTGTCCCAGAGAATCCCGTATCCCGCGGTGGAAACCAGCATGGGTGTGACCGCATCGGTGTTGGATTGCACCAGCTTCACAGTCCGTCCCCGATAGTTCATGTAACCGGACTGATGCTGCCCAAGGCCGTACACGCCTTCATCCGGGGTCAGAGTGAAGTTCTGCTGAACGCTGAACGCGGCCTTTTCCTTCTCGATCTGACAGGGAGTGAAGACGGGCCGCCCTTGCTCTTTCAGAAGTGAGTGGTTGTCATTGTCGAGATACTGAATCGCCCCATCGCTCTTGCTCAACTGAACTTTGACCTGTCCCGAACTCAGTGTGATGGCCGCGGCGCTCTCCTCAAACTGTACGCTCAGCTCGGGCACATCCTTCTGAATCACCGAGAGGCTGACCTTTTCGGACGTGCCGCCGGCCGGCCATTTCACCACGCGAACCGTACCCTCCGAATAGAACTGCACCCTAACGTTCAAATCGCCGGAGGTCAGTTGAACGCCGTTGCGGATGCGTTCGATTCGTGGCGTCTGGCAAACAGCCGGCAACGCGCTCAGGCAGAGGACGAAGCACAGTGCCATTGCCCGCCAAGCAGGGGTAGGGAGTTTCATTGTTGTGGTTCCTTTCGTGGCATGCTCTGTGCCGCGAAACTTTCAATTATGATCGAGCACCCGTTTATTTCGTGGCTTCCGCTCGCTTCGCAGCCCAGCGCTTCTTGGCGGCGGCAACGATTGCCCGCCTGCCGGCCGCCGAAAGCTTCCGTTTCGGCTTTGCCGCCGCCGGTGCGGCTTGCGGTTTCTTCGATTCAGCCCACCTTTTTCGCTGTGCCTCGGCGATCCGGGCACGGCCAGCCGCACTCATGCCGCGCCGTTTGCGTTTTGCGGGTTCCGGTGCGACGGCGGTCTCGGCCGGGCGGCCGGAGAGCATCTGACGAAGCTCGGCGATCTGAGCGTCTATTTGCGCCTTTTGGGACTCGAAGCCTTCAATGGCGGCGGTGATGATTTCGTTGCTAAGTTTTGTCGGCATAGAATTTAGGGCCGTCTTCACGTTGACGGCCAACTTCTACACTAACTGATTTTCGAGTGACTTGAGGAGCCGAAGCGCTGGACGGTGCCGCCTTGTGTCGCGCACGATACGGGTGTCTCGGCTGACACTCCCGCGCTCGACCGAACCCAAGAAAAAAGGCTGATTCCGGTGTGGCGCGCCACTTGCTGTATCGCCTCTGAGTAGCGCAGGCTCGGGAAAACAAGGGGCAAGCCAAAGCATGCCCTACCAGCGGTAACGGCATGAGCGACCCGCCGCACTCTGTTTTGAGGATAATGGAGAGTCTTCAGATTATGAGGCCCGGAAGGAACAGAATTCTTCTGATTGGCGGCGCGGTTGGCGTGCTGGCAATTGCGGCATACTCGGCCGGCGTCTTGTGGCGGGCGTCGCGCGCCACCACCGAATCTGCCCGCGAGCTGCAGGCGGCTTCGGAAATCCGATTCACCACGGCGCGGCTCGATCATCCACCGGACGGCGGTTTCGAGTGGTTCTCGGCTCCTGCCGTGTTCGCCGACGCGGTTTCCTTTCACGACCGGCTGTACCTCTGCGGTCCGGCCGGGCTCTTCGAATACGATTCACAGGGCATCCTCAAGCGCCGCTTCCGGCCGGGCTTGGAACTGCCTGCCGCGCCGTTGGGGACTCTGGCGGTGGGCACCGCCGGCGGCCAGCCGGAGTTGTATATCACAACCGCAGGCGAAGGGCTGGTCATCCTCGGCGATGGCGGGTTCCGTCAGATCCGGCCGGTTGAGCCCGCATACCGAAAGCTCACCTCCGTTTTGCCGCTCTCCACCGGCCAGGTGCTGCTGGGCACCGAGAAGGACGGCGTAATCGTCTACGACGGCAAGCAGATCAAAGCATTCCATCCGTCGCTCGCGAAATTGAGCGTCACTTCGCTGGCCGGCGATTACGCGAACCTCTGGGTGGGCACCATCGATCGGGGGCTGCTACACTTTCATGCCGGCCAGGTGGACAGTTTCGGAACCAGCGAGGGGCTGCCCGATCCCCAAGTGCTCTCCATCGCGGTGGATGCCGATCGCGCCTTCGCCGGCACTCCCGCCGGCGTGGCTGAGTTCGATGGCGGAAAGTTCGCGCGAACCTTGGCGCCCGGCACTTTCGCCCGCGCCCTGTTCGTTCATAGCGACACGCTCCTGATCGGCACTTTGGAGCAGGGCGTGGTGCCGGTTCCCTTGCGGACTGCGGCCGCGCGCCCGTTGGTCCGCCAGCCACAGATGCCGGCAGCGCGGATCGAACATATCTTCCGGATGGACGCGAATCTATACGCCGTCGCGCGCGATGGCGTTTACTCACTTGGCTCGGATGGAAACTCGTGGCAATCCATTCTGCAATCGGAAGCCGCCCTTTTGGCCGACGGTCACATTTCCGCACTGGCGGCAGATGCCGCCGGAAGGTTGTGGGTCGGCTACTTCGATAGGGGACTCGATGTGATCGATTCCGGTTTCGCCCGAGCCACTCATATCGAGAACGACGCCGTCTTTTGCGTCAACCGGATCGCGGTCGATCCCCATGGGCGGCGCACCGCTGTCGCCACCGCCAACGGTCTGGTCATGTTCGATTCGGCGGCCCGGCAGCGCCAGACGCTGACGCGCCAGGATGGCCTGATTGCCAACCATGTTACCGACGTGGAACTCCAGGCGGATGGCATGCTGATCGCCACACCAGCCGGGCTCACCATTGTCGATGCCGCCGGAACCCGCAGCCTGAACGCGTTTCACGGACTGGTCAACAACCACGTGTACGCCATCGCATCCGAGGGGCGGACGATTCTAGCGGGCACGCTCGGCGGTCTGTCGGTTCTCGAAGACGGCGTGGTCAAAGCTTCCTACACCACTTCCAATTCGCGGCTGAAGCACCACTGGATCACCGCGCTCGGCCGGGTTGGCGACGATTGGTTCGCCGGCACATACGGCGCCGGCGTGCTGCGGCTGGACGGGATGGGACAATGGCGCAGCTTCCCGGAAGCGAGCGATGCGTTCGTCGTCAACCCCAACGCCATGCTGGTCACCGAAAGCCGCGTCTACGCCGGAACGCTCGACCGCGGCCTCTACGCCTATGATCGCCGCATAGGCCGGTGGACGGCCATCACCGCCGGTTTGCCCTCCCGCAACGTAACGGCGCTTGCCGCGCGCGGCGGCTACATATATATAGGTACCGATAACGGCCTGGTGCGCATTTTGGAACAGAATCTGGAGAACCGATGAGAGCCCTTTTGAAGCTGTGCGTGCCACTGATGACGGCTTGCGCGCTGGCGCGAGGCGATGCCGGCGTGCTGATTGCGGGCGGGAAGGACCGGCCCGACAGTAAGGTTCTCTCGCTGGCGGAGATGGAGATCGACGTTCGCATCGATAACGGCGACGCCCGCGTCAGCATCCGGCAGATCTTCGCCAACCACACGCCTCTGATTTCCGAGGGGACTTATGTTTTCGCGCTGCCGGTGCGCGCGATCGTCTCCGATTTCGCCGTTTGGGATGACGTCACGCGCATTCCCGGTGTGATCATGGAGCGGCGCCGTGCCGGCGACGTCTATAACGATCTGAAGTGGCAGGCGATCGATCCCGGCCTCCTGCAGGTCGGAGACGGAGGCGCCGACGAGGCGCGCCGCGCTACCGAATTCCGCGCCCGCATCGTACCGATTCCCCCGAACGGGACCAAGCGGCTCGAAATCGAATACCACGAGCGCATCCCGGTCGAAAATCTGACGTCTCATTTCGCCATCCCGCTGCGTCCGGATGCGTACGAGGCCCAGCAGGCGGGCAAGCTCAAGATCTCGTTCGAACTGAAATCGCAGCATGCGCTGAAAGACTTTCAAATCGCCGGTAAGCTCTACCCGCTGCATATTGCCGAGCGCACCGCGCACCTGGTACGCGGCAGCTTCACCGCCGCCAATCTCAAAATGGACCAGGACTTTGCGGTCGACTACGCTCTCGATAGCAGCCGCACCAACACGCTCGCAGTCATCACCTACCGGAATCCCGCGCCGCCCTCGCCATCCCCCGCGGATGCCACCGCGCGCGCCGCCGGCCCTCAGCCCGGTTTTTTCCAGGCGTCGGCGCTGCTGGCCCCCGCAGCCGCCGCTTCCGAGGCCTCGAGTAGACCCAAGACTGTGATCGCGCTCTTCGACGCGTCGCTTTCCATGCAGTGGGAGAAGCTGGATCGTGAGTTTCAGGCGCTCGAAGGCTTGCTGCACGCGCTCAAACCGGCGGACTCGTTCAACGTGCTCCTCTTCAACACTCAGACTGTCTCGTTCGCTCCGGCCCCGGTGGCTGCCAGCCCCGACGCCGTCGAGAAGGCGCTCGCATTCGTTCGCCAGAGCTCGTTGCGCGGCGCGACCAACCTTGAGGAGGCGCTGAAGGCCGGCCTGGCGCAGGGCGTCCACGTCGCCGCCGCACCGGCGCAACGAGAGTCGTACCTGGTCCTGCTGTCGGATGGCGGCGCCACGCGTGGCGCCCTGCAAAACGGAAAGCTGGCGGCGATTTATGCAGCCGCCTGGAAAAAGATTCCCGAGCGCCAGCGGCCTCGCACTTTCGTGCTTGGCATTGGCGACGACGCCAATATGCCGCTTCTCAAAATGCTGGCGAGCAACGATGGCGTTTGGGAACTGGTGCGTTCCACCGAGCCGATCGAGTTCAAGCTTGGCGCATTCCTCTCCAAGCTGGGGAGGCGTCCGGTGGAGGGCCTGCGGCTGGCTGCCGAGCCGAAGGCAAACCTCGACTTCGTCTACCCTCTCGAAGAGAGCTGGTTCGGAGGCGCACTGGCCTCGTGGGTCGGCGAGTATCAAAAGCCTGCACGGCGCGCCGTGTTCTCCGCCGCGGGATTCGATCAGGGCAGGCCTCTTCGCATGAGCGTCACGACCGATCTGCCGGAACAGAGCCTGGAGCATGCGGACCTGCCGCGCACGTGGGCCAAGGCGCGCGTGGACGCGCTGCTCGCCAAGATCGAGCGCGACGGCGAGGACCGCGCCAGCGTCGACGAAATCATCCGCCTGGCGCGCCAATACAAGTTCGTCACGCCCTACACGTCGTTCCTGGCCGCGCCGCGATCCCTGTTGAGGCCTCGCGTAATCCGCCCCGGCGATCCGGTGCTGCGCGTGAAGACCGATCCCGACATTGTCTCCGTGGTCGCGCTGTTTCCGTTCGGCTTGGTCAAGGAGCTGCGGTTCTTGAAGGAAGAGGATATCTGGCAGACGCGCTTTCTCGCGCCGGCCGACATGTCCGATGGCTCTTACCAGGTGAGACTGGTTCTGCGCGACCGCGACGGCCACATCTATCGCGAGGCGAAGACGTTCGTGATCGCGAGCAAACCGCCGGTGGTGCGCGTCAACCTAGCCAGGGCACGTTACCGGCCTGGGGAAACCGTCGAGATGCGCGTAAGTGCGTCCCGCGCCACGCGCACCGTGATGGCGCGTTTGTATGGCGCAGCTCCGGTTCACCTTTATTGGAATCCCGGTGAGGAGACTAACACGGGTAAGATCGTGGTCCCATCGTTTCTACCAGCCGGTAAGTACAACCTAACTGTGACGGCGGAAGATTTCGCGCACAACATCGGAACCGAGGAGGTGCCCCTTGAAGTGGTGCCATAGTTCCCGCCTGCTGGTTTGCTCCGGGCTGTTCGGCGGAGCGGTTATCCTGGCCGTTGCCAATCCGCAGTTGCGCGCGGAGATGAGCGACTGGCTGAAGTATCTCGAAGCCAATTCGATCCAGGACGCTTTCTTCCGCAGTGTTGCGTGGCCCAACGGCGCGGTTCGCGTGCGCAGGCCGCCGAGCGAGACGCGGCCCGCCTTGACTAACTTGATTGCCGCATCGCCTGCCAACGCCGAGTTATACCGTCTGCGCGCGGGTGAAGCGGAATTGCAATTGGATTTCGCGGCTGCCGAGGCCGATTGGCAGGAGTACGCGCAGACCGTGCCGGATTCGGCCGAAGGGCAGCTTGCGCTGGCGCAGTTCTATCACCGGCGCTTGCAGCCTGCCGATGAGATGAAGGCCCTGCGGGCCGCTGCGCTGGCCCCGTCCGCGCCGGCGGAAAGGCTTACTCCCGCCGCCAGGCAGCGTAGCTGGCGCACCTTCGGGCAAATGATCGAGTTAATTCGGACCCAGCAGTTGCCGGCCGACTTAGTCGACCAAACTTACCGCGACTGGATGGCGCGCTACCCGCAGGAAACGGAGCCGTACACTCGGTATTTCGATTACCTGCGCGACCACCGCCAGTTCGACGCCGCAGAGCGGCAGATCGCCGCTTACCAGAAAGCGTTTCCGGATGACCGGATCTACCCGTTCACCGCCCGAGCCGACTTGGAATTGCGTCGCGGAAACGCGGCCCAGGCGCTCGCGCTCTATGAGCGCGAATTCCAACCTCTCTGGCCGTCCAGCCTTATCGAGTCGTATCTCGACATGCTCGAAAAAGCGGGGCGGCTTCGCCTGTTTCTCGCCGAATCCCGCGCCACGGTCCAGAAAAATCCCCAGGATCTGCGAGCGGTCGCCAAGCTGTTTTTTGGCCTGCGCAAACTGGGCAACCAGCCTGCCGCGCGGCGCGCCCTGGTCGAATTCCGGCTGAATAAGGAAGCTCGCCACCAAACGTGGACCGCCGACGAGCTCACCACCCTCGCTCTTCTGTTCGACCAGGCGCAGGACCCGAACGAATCCATCCGTCATTACTACGCGCTGTACAGCCTGCCGGGCGCACCCGCGGCATCGCGCGAGCAGGCCCTCGCCGGAATCGCGAATGTGCTGCTGACGTCGCCCGAAGAGCCCATTCGCTTCGGGTCTGGCGACCTTTCGTTGTATCGCGACATCGCCACCATAGACCCTTATCCGGGGTACCTCAACGGGATCCTCTCGCTGCTGCTGAATTCAGAATCGCCGCGCACCAGCCTGGCCGATCAGGAAAAGGGTGCGACGGCTTATTTCCATCGCGCGCGCGCTTTCGAGTTAATCGGCATGATCGACCGCCAGTTTCCGCAGTCGGCGGAGCGGCCCGCGTTGCATGCGCGCTTGATAGAAGCCTACGCCATTTATGGCGAGAGCGACGGCGTGATTCGCCATGGCCGTGACTTTCTGACTGCATTTCCGTCCGCTCCGCAGCGCGCGACGGTGGCCTTGGATATGGCGGACGCGTATGCGCGCAAGGCGCAGCCGCGCGAAGAGTTCGCCCTCTACGACGCATTATTGAAGGAGTTGGCCGCCAAGGCGGACGGCGTGCCGCTGGGCGGGGCAGCCGTGCCGTCAGCGCCGGTGCCCGCGGAGGGGGCGCGATCCCAGTTCGGGGAGTTCACGGGGGGCGGACAAGTCTACGCGGTGCCGGTGGCAGCCGACGGCGAGCAAGCCGGCCAGGCCGCGCAAAAAACCGACACCGCCAGCGGCGCACGCTCGCCCGAGTATGCACGCGTGCTGGACCGCTATATCTCGCGCCTGGTTTCGCTGGACCGGGTGATGGATGCGCTGGCGGTCTGCCGCGGCGAGATTGACCGCAATCCGGACGATCCGGGACTCTATGAACGCCTGGCCGCATTTCTGGATGAGAACAAGCTGGGCGGGCAAGTGGAAGCCGTTTATCGCAAAGCTATGGAACGCTTCCCAGACGCCTCCTGGACGCACAAACTGGCTCGCTGGTATCTGCGCCGCCAGCGCCGCGCGGAGTTTGAGAAGCTCACAGTCGACGTGGTCAAAATATTCTCCGGCACCGACCTGGAAATGTACTTCCATGAATTGGTCAATTCCTCCGCAGTCGGCCCAGCCGCCTACCGGCAGGTCAACCTATACGCTCATCAGCGCTTCCCGAACAACTTGCAGTTTGTCCGCAACTTACTCGACGCGTACTCACGCAAAGAGACCCTCGATCGTCGCGCCTACCGTGAGCTACTCCGCCAGTATTGGTTCTATGACGATCACCTCCGGCAGTTATTCCTTTCCACCTATGGAGACGAAGAACAGCGGGAGGCCGATGCGCTTCGCGCGCAGGCGGGCGATACGTCGAAATTAGCCTCCGCCAACCCCTGGGGAGCGAAGCTGGTTGCCGAGATGGCGGCCTGGAAATCGCATTTCGAAGAAGCCGCACCGGTCTTCGACGCGCTGGCCGCGCAGTATCCCGGCGATCGATCGATCGTCCTGCGCGCCGCGGCGGTCGATCGCTCGTTGGCGGCGTATCGGCCGGAGTACGCGGCGAAAGCGGTAGCTCTGGTCGAGAACGTCGTAAAGTACGCTCCCGGCGACCGCGCGGCGCTGACCGAGGCCGGCGAGATCTACGCGGATCGGGAACGCTTTTCGCAGGCGCGCCCGTTTTGGAACCGCATCCCCCAAATCGAACCGGGAAATGCGGACGGGTATCTCGAAGCCGCCACCGTGTTTTGGGACTACTTCCAGTTTGACGACGCGCTCCGCTTGCTGGCGGAGGGACGCCAGAAACTCTCCGATCCCACCCTTTATGCCTATCAGGCTGGCGCGATTTATGAGAACAAGGGCGACGATGATCGCGCAGTCGAGGAGTACATCAAGGGCGCGCTCGAAACCGGCGGGGCTGGAACCGAAGGCGCTTCTCCCGCGCGCTCGCGCCTGCTCCAACTCGCCCGCCGGCCTGCGTTGCGGCCGATGATCGAAACTCGGACAGTCGCGCTTGTAACGAGCGGCAATCCAAATCGCGCTGCTGTGGCGCTGCGGTTGGCAATCCTCGAGCAGCAGAACCGCAGAGACGATGCGGCCGCGTTCCTACTTTCCTTGACGCGCAGCACCAGTTCGCCGGAGTTGCTGGAGGATCTGGGCGCTGCAGCCGCCCGCCTCGGTTTCGAGAACGTGCGCGAATCGGTGCTCGAGCGGCAGATCGCGCTCGCGACCGACGATGTGGAGCGCATACGCCTTCGGCTGGCGCTGGCCCGTTATTACGAGAGCAAGCCGGATGTCGCGGCGGCCCGCACGGTCATCGAAGACGTACTGCGCGCGAACCCCGCCATCCTCGGCGTGGTGCGCGCCGCCACGGACTTCTATTGGCGCAACCATCTGCCCGAGCAGGCGGTGGATACGCTTGCGGCTGCGGCGCGCTCGTCGAATGCGGTTTTCAAGAAACAGTTCACTTTCGAAGCTGCCCAAAAAGCCGCCGAGTCGGCCAAGTACGGCCGTGCGCGAGACCTGCTTGCCGAATTATTGGCGGGCGAACCGTTCAACGCGGATTACCTGGCAGCCATGGCGGATACGTATGCGCGCGCAGGCGAGTATCAGCAGCTCCGCGATTTCTATGCTGCCAAGATTGCGGACATGAGCCACGCGGCCATTCCTATCGTCGAGCGCAACGAGCGCGTGGCCGGTTTGCGGCGCGGCATCATCCCGGCGCTGGAGCAACTGAAGGAGTATGCCGCGGCGGTCGATCAGTATATCGAAATCGTCAACCGATACCCGGAAGATGAGGATCTGGTCAAAGATGCGGCTCTGTTCGCGGCACGGCACGGGCTTCAGCCGAGGCTGGCCGGTTATTACACCAAGGCATCCGCCGAATCTCCCAAAGACGTGCGGCTGCACATCGCGCTGGCGCGCCTCGAAACGCAGTTCGAGGATTACCCGGCGGCCGTTTCGGCTTATGATCGCGCCATTGCGGTTCGTCCGGATCGGCTGGACCTGCGGATCGCGCAGGCACAGTTGGAAGAGAAACTGACGCGCTTCGATCAGGCGATCGAAGCGTACAAGAATCTTTACGCGCTGAGTTATCGCGATCCGCAATGGCTGCTGAAAGTCGCCGAGCTTCTGGCGCGCGAGCGGCGGCCCGCGGAAGCGGTGAAAGCCGTCGAAGCCGCGATGATCGAAGGCCGGCCCGCGAAACCCGATCTGTTCTTCAACGCGGCGGCGACCCTGGAGAAGTGGGGCTTATTGCAGGAGGCCGCGACATTCGCCGGCCGCGGTTGCGATCTCGCCGGCCCACGGCTGCTGATTGACCAGGGCGAAGGCGCTGAACTATACGCGCGGGTGATGACGCGGCTGCGCAAGCACGAAGAGGCTTATCGGCGCCTCTACGCCGCTCAGCAGGCCGGCATGCAGTTGCCGCAGCGCGAAGCCGTTCCGCAGTTAGCCGATCTCGCGCTGCGTCAGATCGGTCAGACCGCCAACACTTACTTCACCCCCGAAGAAAAGGTCTCCCTGGCCGCATTCCTCGAAAAGGCGAGGGCGACTGCGAGCAACACGACAACCTGGAATGACAGCCTGCTGCAACTGGCGCAGTTCGCGGGGCTGAAAGAGCGCGAGGTTCGCTGGCGAAGCGACCTGCTGCTGGCGGAGCCGGATGCGCCGTCCGCCCAGGCGCACCTATCGCGGATCGTCGAGTTGCAGAAGTCCAGGATGCAATTCGCCGAGCTCGGTTCTCTGCTGGAGCGGTACTGGCGTGCGAAACGCGACCGACCGCCCGGCTTCAGTCAGCAGGTGCTCGGCCAGGCAGCGCAGGCCTACGCCATCGCGGGGGACGCCGAAAGCGAGTTCCGCGTGTTGTCGCAGGACGAGGGCGGCATCGATCTTCAACGCTACTTGGAACTGTTGCGCACGCGCGATCCGGATCGCCGGCTGAAGCTGGCGGCCAGCAGCCACGCTGGATTGCAAATCGCCATCGAGGCCGGCGACGGTGCATTCGCGCGAGCCGCGGTATCGCGGGGCGGGAACACGGAGACGCCGGTGTGGGCGCGGGCTTACCTGAGCCTGGTTGGGCTGTATTACCGAGATCCTGCCCCCGAAGTGAATCAGGCATTCGCCGGATTGCTCGGCGGCGGCACTATCGGAGAGCGCCTCGGCAAGCCGGTGGATCGCAACCAGCAGTTGGCCGGCGCGATGTGGTTCTATTTTGGCTCGCGCTATGGCGAATACCTGGGGCTAACCAACCGTGACGGTTCGGAAGACTACCTGCCAGCCACGCTGGAAGCGGCGCCCGCGCAAGCCGCCGGTTACTTCGCGCTCGCGCAATCTTACGAAGAACTGGGGCGGCACGACCGCGCGATTGCGGAGTACGAAGACGGTCTTCAGTTCGATCCCAACGCCGGAAATGCGCGCCAGGCCATCGCAGATATTCTATGGAAGCAGGGCAAACAGGATGACGCCATCGCGCAAACGAAGCTGGCGCTCGAAGCGTTCCGGCGCCAGGAGAACTCCGGCCGCGTGCCGCCCGAATTCTGGCACCAGGCGGAGCACACTCTCACTGCCATCGGGCAGCGCAATACTCTCCCCTGGCAGCACAAGATTCTCCCCGATGTGCGAGCCCAAGCCGACCGGCTTCTTCATGATTACATCCGCATGAACGGCGCCTATCAGGTGGAACCGTTGTTGCGAGGCGTGATGGCCGCGGCCGGCAGACCGGAAGCCGGCGTGAGCTGGATTCTCGATCTTTCGCGCGCAGCGCGGACGCCCGCCGATTCCGCCAACTTCCTGGCGCAAATCGTATCTTCCGCAATCCCCGAGGAGCAGCGAGAGCCGGTCCTTCGCCGGATAGTCGAACTCGCGGACGCCCAGATGGCTCAGGCCGCCGGCGAGGCCCGCACTTTCGCGCAGTCGGAGCTGAATCAGCGCCGCATTGAGCTGTTGCAGTACCTGGTCCAGCACCGCCGCACCGAAGGCGCCCGCGCGTTGCTGGCCCTTATCCAGAATCCGCCGGGAGATCTTGAAATCGTGATCGCCGCGCAATCCGGCGAGTTGGCCGCGCGGCTCGATCGCTATCGCCAGGATCGAGCCAAGGCGCCAACCACGGAATCCCTGCAAAGCGCCGCTACTCAGTTAACCAACCAGGGCGATCGTATATCGGCGCGAGCGGTTTTGGATTACCTGTACACGCGCGCGTTGGACGATCGCGATTTGAGCCCAACCAATTTCCTGGGATTGGCCGGCATACGGCTTGAAACCGGTGATGTCGACGCCGCGATGGCATTGCTGCGCCGCATGAACCTGGTCTCAGTCGAGCCGTTCGAGAATCTGATGGCCGCGGCGGACCTGTTGGAAAGAACCGGGCACCAGTCCGAGGCGGTGGAATTCCTGGCGACGCGCGAACGCGCTGCGCCATGGGATGAAGGCGCTCGTCTGCGCCTGGCCGCGATTCGGCACAGCACGGAAACGCTGGCCGCGGTGTCCGCCGATGCGGAGGCTTCTTACGAAATGCGGGTCCGGGCCGCTGACGCGCTGTCGGCGGTGCGGCCGGTCGTCCAGATCGGCAGCGGAGAGCTCAACCTGCTGGCCGCCGGCAGCGTCGATCCAACCGCCGCCGAAAAGCCGCTCTATTTCGAAGCGCGCGTTCGCGCGGCCACCGCCGCCAAAGATCCCGCCACCCGCCTGCGGCTGCTTCTGGGAGCGGTGGCGATCGATCCGGCACCGGAGGCGGTGCGTGTGGCCCTGGTGCGAGCCGCGCTCGATGCCGGCCGCGACCGAACCGCGATTGCCGCCGCAGATTCGATTCTTCCACGCTGGTGGGGCCGCAATGAAGAATTTGAAAGCGAGCAAGGGCGGTGGGCGCTGGCGGCGGCCCGATCGTTCCTCTCTGCGGAGGGGCTCGCCAAAGCGGAACGTACCGCTGTCGCGCAACGGCTGGCCGATGCATTCGTGCGCGCGGGAGACCTGACGATGGCTGGGCATCTGCTTCGGGTCGCCAGGGAAATCGACCCAAGTCCGCGCCTCGATGCGCGACTGGCCGAGGTGAACGCGGAGATCGGCCGCCGCCGCGAAAACACGCTGCGGCGACCCGTGGTCGGTTTGAATGTGGAACAACCGGCGATCGTCCGGCCGATGCTGGCTGCTGGGAAACGGGGGACTTTATGAAGAAGAATCTGCTGCGAGCCGGAATCGGCCTGGGAGGCGTATGCGTAGCGGTCCTCCTCTCCCAGGTCGGCCAGCCGGCGCCGCCAAAGCTCAGCGAGTTTGTGCCGGCTGGGCCTGTGCTATACCTCGAGGCCAAGGACTTCGCGTCGCTTCTGTCGAACTGGCGCGCTTCGCAGGTTCGCGAGCACTGGCTCTCGAGCGCCGACTATAGCGCTTTCTCGCAGTCGCATCTCTTCATGCGGCTCGACGAGGTCTACAAGGACTACGCCGGCGCGGCCGGCTTCGCACCGGACACTTCGATGCTTCAGAGCATCGCGGGCTCCGAGTCCGCGTTGGCGCTCTACGACATCGGCAAGCTCGAGTTTCTATACATGACTCGCCTGCCCTCGGCCAAAGCGGTGGAGACCGTGCTGTGGCGCTCGCGAGCGAACTTCACGCCTCGCAAGGCCGGCGGTGTGGACTTCTACGTTCGCACGGATGCTTCGGGCCGCGTGGTGGCCTTCGCTTCAACCGATGACGTGTTACTGCTCGCCACGCGTGAAGATCTGATCGCCGGCGCGCTGGAGCTGATGGCGCACGGAGCGCGCAACAAGATGAGCGATGAAGGCTGGTTCGCCCGGCCCAGCCGGGCGGCTGGCGGCGCGGGCGACCTGCGGCTGGTGATGGACTTCGCGGCGCTCGGAAGAAGCCCGCATTTCCGCTCGCATTGGATTCAGCGCAACGTCTCGCTGGTCCGGCAGTACACATCCGGTATTTCGGATTTATTCCTGAGCGCCGGGGCGATTCGGGAAGAACGGCTGCTCTTCCACGCGGCTGCCCCCTCCACGGAATCTTCCGCGGATAGCCAGCCGCTGGCCGAAGCCCTGCGGCTGGTTCCCGATGACGCCGGTTTCTACCGGGGATGGGCTGGCCCCGAACCGGGCGAAACGTTGGCCCTGTTGACGGCCAAGCTGCTCAATCCCGCCGTAGCGCGCGCCGAACGCTCGCCCGATCTGGCGCCGTCCGCCCCGAGTGGTGCCACTGCCGCTGGCAGCGAGGCGGATCTGGATATCCGCATCGATGAGCCGGAGTTTCCTGATGATAGCGGCCAACTTCTTCCGGAGGCTCTCCAGCATCTGCTGAACGCCGACAAGCTGACGGCAGCCGTCCAGGTGGAAGAGACGCGCCCGGCAGCGGACGCCGTCTTCATCGGCACCAACCGGGCGCTGGTCGTCGTCCGTCAATCGGCCTGGGATGCGGCAGCGGTCCGGGAGGCCATCGCTTCGGCCATCGAAGGCATGTTGACCACCATGCGCCTCGGCGTCGAATGGACCGAAGTGAATCGCGAAGGCCTGCGATACTTCCTGCTGGACGGCCTTGTCCCGCTGGCAGTCGCGGTCGAGGGGAACCGGTTGATCGTGGCCAACTCGCAGCCATTGATTGAGCGCATGCTGTTGCGGACCAACGCGCCGCTTCCACCGAACATCGGCATCTATGCGGCTGGCTTTCGGCACGACCGCGAGGGCCGCAATTTCGGCGTCTGGATGCGGCAGCTCGATAACGTCCGCGCGCCGGTGAATCCGTCCGCTGCCGCGCCGCCGCAATTTCTTTCGCAGAACCTCGTCAGCTTGAGCGATACGCTCCCGCAGGTCAGATCGGCGACGATCACGGCAACCGAACAGGGCGAGACGATGAAGCAGACCGTCACCTATGAGCTCGCGCGATGACTCGGTTCGCGGTCGTCTGCGCCGTAGCCGTTTTCGCAGCAAACGCCCAGACGTCCTATCTTCTGTTGGACGCAACTCGCAAAACCGTGATCGCGATCGACTGGCGCGCGCCAGACGTGCCCGTTCCGGTCGGTTCGCTGGTCAAACCATTTACTGCGATTACTTACGGCCAGCGGCACCGCATGCGCTTTCCCGTTTACGAGTGTACTGGCGAAAACTGCTGGCTGAAAACGGGCCACGGGCGCATCGGACTGGCCGCCGCCATTGCGCACTCCTGCAATTCCTACTTCCGTCAACTCGCCGCGGACGTGTCTCCCGCGGACGTCTGGGCAGTGGTGGACCGGTTCGGCCTGCGCGGGCCGTCGGCGGATTGCGACAGGGATACGTTATTCGGTATGGGAAGCGCTTGGCGCCTGTCTCCGCTGGAGGTCGCGCGCGCGTATGCCGAATTGGCCTCGCGCAGGGCCGAGCCTGGGGTCGCAGAGGTGATCGAGGGAATGCGGCTGAGCGCCAGCGTCGGTACGGCCGCCGCGCTTCGATCGGCGCTGCCTGGTCCGGCGCTGGCCAAAACGGGCACCGCTCCCTGCTCCCATTCGCCACGAGCGGCGGGCGATGGCTACGCCGTGGTGGTGTACCCCGGCGACAGTCCGCGCTACGTTCTCCTCGTGCAGGTGCACGGAGTGGTCGGCAGACAGGCGGCAGAAACCGCGGCGCGCCTCCTGCCCGTTCTTGTGGGAGCGCGGTAACATGAGCCGGATCGTACTCCTGCTGTTGGCGCTGCACGCAGCCGCGAGCGGCAAAGACCTTCGCATCGGTGTCTTCGGTCTGTTTCATCCGTCTGAACTGATCTTGCGGGCGGCGTCCGGCCGTGCGCTGCGGGTCGACGTGGCGGGGGCCGTGTGGAATCTGGAGGGCTCGCGAACGGCCCGCTTGCGCGTGGGCCGCTCGGGTGTTCTGTGCACGGCCGGGAACCGCGCGGGCAGTTCCGCGGTGGTTCTGGCAACCGGTTCGCGCGGCAGGACGGAATTCTTCCTGAGTGTGCCAGGGAAGATCGAGCGGCGGTTCGTGGCATCTCTCGAGGTGCGGGTCCGCGGCGGCGAATTGGTTCCGATTGTCATCACCGATCTCGAGACGGCGGTCGCGTCGGCGGTTGCCGCTGAGAGCGTTCCCGGCGCGCCTCTCGAAGCGATCGAGGCCCAGGCCATCGCAGCCCGCTCTTTCTACCTGGCATCTCCCGCACGGCATCGGGATTTTCAGTTCTGCGATACCACCCACTGCCAATTCCTAAGAGAACCGCCGGAGCAAACCGGCGCGGCGAGCGTAGCCGCTGCCGAGACCAAGGGCTTGGTGCTGGTCCACGCGGGCGCTGTGTTGGCGGCGCTCTATTCCGCCAGTTGCGGCGGCCGGACCCGAACCCTGGCCGAAGCGGGTATGGCAGTGCAAGGATACCCGTACTACTCGATCGAGTGCCCATCCTGCCAGACCAGCGCGCCGGACTGGGAGAGCTCGTTTCCCGCGAACTACGCCACGCTACTCGAGAACCGTTCCGAGGCCAATCGGATCGAATTGGGGCGGGTTCTCGGTTGGAATGTGATCCCGGGATACAACTACCAGGTAAGGCGCGAGGACGGCCACATCGTGGTGCACGGCCGTGGCGCAGGGCATGGCATCGGTCTCTGCCAACGCGGCGCCGGCGCGATGGCGGCTTCCGGCGCCAATCATCGGGTGATTCTGAATTACTATTACCCGAATACGGCGATCGGATACAGAGAGTAATCCGCCTGGCCCATAGGCATCCGCCGCCGAACGGTGTAACCTGGAACCAGATAGGTGTCCCGTGAAACGCGCGTGGGTTATTTTGGCGGCCGGAGTGTTGCTGGCTTGCGCCGCGGCGGCGAAGGACCCGCAAGCTCACGCCTCGGGCGACGATGACAATCCCGGCAGGGGCGTCAACATCTACTCTCTCCAGCGGGAAGTTGAACTGGGCCGGCAGATGGCGACCGAGGTCGAGCGGCAGGCGCGGATGCTCGACGACCCGGTGGTGGCGGAATACGTGAACCGCCTGTCGCAAAACCTGGTGCGCAACTCGGACGCGCGGGTGCCCTTCACGGTCAAAGTGATCGATTCGAATGAGGTGAACGCCTTCGCGCTGCCGGGAGGTTTTCTGTTCGTCAACGCCGGCCTGCTCCTGCGCACCCAGAGCGAGGCCGAACTCGCCGGCGTGCTGGCGCATGAGATCGCTCACGTGGCCGCCCGGCACGCCACCAAGCAGGCCACGCGCCAGGAGGTGGCCAACTATCTCAGCATGCCGCTGGTGTTTGCCGGCGGCTGGGTGGGTTACGCCGTTCGCCAATTGGTGGGTATCGCCGTGCCGATGGGGTTCATGCAGTTTACACGCGGCATGGAGAAGCAGGCGGATGCGCTCGGCCTGGAATACCTCTACCGGTCGGGTTACGATCCGCTGGCGTTCGTCGACTTTTTCGAGCGCGTCGCGACACTCGAAAAAGCCAGGCCCGGCTTAGTCGCCCGCGTGTTTTCGACGCATCCCATGACCGCCGGCCGCATCAGGGCCGCGCAGCGAATGATCCAACGCCGGCTGGAGCCGCGACCCGAGTACGTGGTGGACACTTCCGAATTCGAGAATATCCGCAGCCGCCTGGCGCGGCTGGAAGATCTTGAAATACCCAGGGGCCAAGGGGACGGCCCCGTGCTGCACCGGCGGCTCAGCGGCAACTCGACGACGATTGACGCCCCACCCGACAACACCGCACCCGGACCCGCGAAAAACGGGAAGTGAGTGGCGCGGGACCGGAGTCATCGATCTTAGGGCTCGTTAGGAAATAACCTTGACGTCCCGATGTGGCGCACGCACTCATGCGTGCCGCGTCGGCACTCGTGCCGACGCCCGGCTCTCCATGCGCCAACGGTATCGGGTAGAGTCTCGACACGGCACGCACGAGTGCGGCGCACGAGTGCGTGCGCCAAGTGACCGGCCTTATCTGGCTTGCCCCTTGACCGCGGCGTCGACGGAGATGTTGTGGGCTTCGAGAATGGAGCCAGTCGCGCGATCCAGGGCGGCGCGGGCCTTGACGTAGGAGCTCTTGGCGGCGACCTCGGTGGAACGCGCCTGCGCCAGCAGGCTTTCGTACTGGATGACGAAGAAAGCGGTGGAGGCGCCAACCTCGAAGCGGGTTTGCTCGGCTTCGAGCGATTCCTGCTGGAACTTGCGCGCCTGGACGGCGGCTTCCCAGGAAGCGCGCGAGCGGCGCATGGCGATCAGCGCATCCTCCACTTCGAGGCTGGCCTGGTTCTGTAACTGCTGCACGCGAATCTGGGATTGCTTGACCTGTAACTCGTCGCGCGCCAGGTCGGCCTCGGCGATGCGGTTACGGATGGGCAGAGTAACTTGCAGGCCGATGCCATAAGTCGGGTAGTCGCGAGCCAGCGCCTGGCCGAGCGCGCTGCCATAACCGCCGATAAGTGGCAGATTCGTTGTGCCGGCGGAATAAGCGGTAGCGGCCCCGGCGAGCCCATTGTTCTGCATGGTTCCGACTAAGTCGACTTCCGGCTTGGTGGCGTTGCGGGCGCCTTCAAGGCCAATCATCGAGTTTTCCACTTGCAGCCGCGCTTGCCCCAGATCGGGGCGGCGGGCGACCGCTTCGGCCACCTGGTCCTGCAACGGCCGTACCTCGTCTTTGTCCGGTATGGCCAGCGTGTCGGTGGGTACGATGCGGATGCCGCGCAACCCGGCGCCGGCATTGCGAGTCAGCACGCTTTTCAGAATGATTTCCTGTTCTTCAAGCAGGCCGCGCGCGTTGATCAAGTCCTGTTCGGTGGAGAACACCTGCGCCTTGGAGCGGGTCAGTTCCACCGGCGCCAGCGTGCCTTCATCCACCTGCACCTGGGTATCGGCCAGCAGCTTGCTGGCGTAGCGCAGAGTTTCCTCCTTCACCTTGACATCTTCATACAACGCGACGAAGTCGGTGTACAGCCGGATCACGCCGTAGACCGTGAGGATGAGCTGCTGTTGAAAGAGCAAGCTGGTGATCTTGCGCTCATTGCCGGCGATGCGGATGAAGCGGCGGTTGAGGCCGCGGCCAAAGCCGCGCAGCAGCGGCTGCGTAATGGTGAAACCAAGGCTTGTGCCGCTGATGGGATTGTAGGCGTTGTTGAGCGCGTTCGACGACTGGTGAAGATTATCGAAATTGAATGCCGCCTGCGCGCCGGTGGAAAATCCCTGCTGGATGCCCGCGTTGGCGATGAACCCCTGTTGCACCAGGTTGCTGGTGCCGTAAGCAGCGGGATCGGTTTCAAGCGTGGATTGATGCGACCAGTTCAACTGGCCGAACACGGAGGGATCGTAAGTGGGAACCGGAGTGCCGGAGGATTGCGCGACGCCGCCCTGCATGGAGTAGTTATCGACGGGTTCGCCGAGCACGCCGAGTTCGAGCGCGTTGGTGGGAACCGACGTTCCGTTGGGGCCGTTGGTCGAAGCCGGCGCGACCACCAGCGGGCTGAGTGGACCACCCACGCCCACCGGCGCTTCCTGCAACGTGTAAGTGAGGCCGCGGTTGGTGCCACCGCCCTGGGCGCGCCGCAGTTCGGTATCGCCCTGCGGAATGGAGAAGCGCTCGAGCTCCACGTCCAGATTGTTTTCGATGGCCAGCGCGAGCGCATCCTGGAGCCCCAGATACAAACTGCCGGCGCGGACCAGGTCGTGGATGCGCAGTGAATCGTCGAAGCTCACCGGGCGGCCCAAGCCGGGCAGTTGCGGGGCGGGCGGCTGGTCCTGCGCGGGAGGCTGGGGCGCACCGGAGCCAAGGCCGGCGCACAACAGGAAGGAGAGCAAAAGGCTGAGAAATGGTTTCAACATCATGGGAGTTTCATGCATGGGCGATTCCAGCACTTGTCCGGGCAGGCCCGGCCCCTACGGGGCTGCGGACTTCTCGGCGCGCAGCGGTTTCACCCTCACGCCTTCGCGAACCGAATCGCTGGGGTTGACCGTCAGCCACTGGCCTTGTTCGAGTCCGGAGAGCACTTCCAGCCGGTCGCCGAGATCGCGTCCCAACTGGATACGCGCAAAGTGAACCGTGCCGTCGGCGGAGACCACAGCTACCTGCGTGACATTGTCGCGCACCACCAGGGTATCGCCGGGAATCATCAGCGGCGGCTCCTTGCGGGGGACGGCCAGGTCTACCTGGGCGTACATTCCGGGCATCAGCAGGCCGTCCGAGTTCGAGGCCTGAACCTCGACCAGCAGCGTGCGGCTGGATGGGTCGAGCGCATTGGCGGAGCGGGTGACGACGGCGGGGAATTTCCGGCCGGCGAGATCCGGAATCACCAGCGTGGCCTTCTGGCCGGGCCGCACCGAATCGGCGTCGGCTTGCGGCACGTTCAAGTAAATGCGCAGCCGGCCGGTCTGGGCGATGCGGAAGAGCAGCGTCGCGCCCTCGGTGACCAGAACCCCGGTATCCACGTTACGCAACGTGATGACGCCGGCAAAGGGGGCGCGCACGGTCTGGTAATTCTGAAGATCGTTCAAGCGCGCCAGGTTGGCCTGGGCCGCGCCCAGATTGCTGCGCGCCGCGGCAATCGCTTTTTCGAGCGCGTCCACGTTGGCTTGCTGGGCGGCCCATTGGGCCCGGTAGGTGTCGTTTTCCTGGCGCGAGACCACGCCTTTGTCGAACAGCTTTTGCCAGCGGTCTTTGGTGACTTCGGCCAGTTGCAGGTTGGCCTGGCCCTGCACCAGGTTGGCCTGCGCCTGCTGGATGGCGGAAGCGGCCTGGTCGTCCTGGGCCTTGGCCTGGACGATCTGTTGCTCGATTTCCGGCGCCTCGATTTCCGCCAGCACCTGGCCGGCGGCAACGCGGTCGCCGATATCGACCAGACGTTTGCGAATGTAGCCGGAGGCGCGCGCCAGCACGGGAGCCTCGGTGACGGCCTCGATGCTGCCGGGCAGCACCAGGCTGGTCTGCAAGCCGGAGCGCTTGACCTCCGCGACGTTCACCTCGAGCAGGCTCTGGGATGAGGTGCGCGATTCGGCCGCCAACACTTGTTCGCGGTGCTGGCGCGGCGCATACCCGAGGAAGTATCCGGCCACCGCCAGCGCCACCAACAGGAGCACGACGACCATCAGCGTCCGCCCGGAAGGTCCGGCGGCAGCCCCGCCGCGGCCCTCCGCCAGCTCTTGTTTCTGCTGTTCCAACTGCCGCTTGAGATCTTCGACCTCGGCGCGCAACTGTTCTTCGCTGGTATTGAGTTGGTTCATTCGGCACCCTCACGGAGCGTCATTTCGTCCAAGTATTGATGTTCTTCCTCGACAATGAGGCGTTCGTGATCCACCGGCGGTTTGGTCCGCAGCAGGCTGTACATTAATGGAACCACAAACAGCGTGGTGATGGTGGCCAGGATGAGGCCGCCAATCACGGCACGGCCGAGCGGCGCGTTCTGCTCGCCGCCTTCGCCCATCCCCAGCGCCATCGGCAGCATACCGATGATCATCGCGGCCGCCGTCATGATGACCGGGCGTATGCGCGTGTGGCCGGCGGAGAGCGCGGCGGAACGGGCGTCCATGTCTTCCTCGCGCTGATCGTTCGCGAACACCACCATCAGGATGCTATTCGAGGTGGCCACGCCGATGCACATGATGGACCCCATCAACGAGGGCACGCTGAAAGTGGTTTGCGTGAGAAACAGGATCCACACAATTCCGGCCAGTGCGCCGGGCAGCGCCATCAGAATGATGAACGGGTCCAGCCACGACTGGAAGTTGACCGCCATCAGCAGGTAGACCAGCACCACCGCGAACGCCATGCCCAGCCCGAGGCGATAGAACGAGCTTTGCATCATGGAATACTGGCCGCGCACGTCGATGCTGGTGCCGCGCGGCAGATGGGCGGACGCTTTGTCCACAATCCGGTCCACGGCCGATCCCACCGAGCCCAAATCCTGGCGGTAGACGTTGGCGTAAATGTCGAACACCGGCGTCACGTTGTAATGGTTGACGATTTCCGGAGCCACGCCGCGCGTCACGCCGGCCAGGTTGGAGAGCAGTTGCGGGCCGCCGGCGGTGGCGCCCGGGTTGCCGTAGGCGGTCGAGTTCTGGCTGGGACTGGCGCCGGTGGCCGAGTTGTTCCCATTAGCGGTGCCGGCCATAGAATTCGGCGTGTTGGAGTTGAAGGCCGACGCCAGCGGCGCGATGGGGGTGTTCATCAGCGCGGACATGCTGTTCATGCGGTATTGGGGCGTCTGCATGGCCACGAAGTAGCTCACGCCGTTGCGCCAGTCGAGCCACTGGGTGGGCGCGATCTGACTGCTCGAAGCCAGAGATATCAGCATGCTGTTGCCGACGTCGGCCTGGGTGAGGCCCACCAGACCAGCCTTATCGCGGTCCACATTGATATCGATTTCGGGCCAGTCCACCACCTGGTGAATGTGCGGGTCCGCCACGCCTGGTATACGGGCGATGGCGGTTTCCAGGTTTTGCGCGATCTTATAATTGGCGTCCGCGTTGCGTCCCACCACTTGCACGTCGATGGGAGCCGGCAGCCCGAAATTCAAAATCTGGTTGGTGATGTTGGCGGCTTCGAAGAAGAACACCATGTCGGGAAACTTGTCGTGCAAGCGGCTGCGCAAGCGGCCCACGTATTCCTCGGTGGGGCCGTGGTCCTCGGGCTTGAGCGAAATCAGGATGTCGCCATCGGCCACGCCGAGGGTGGGATTGTCGCTAAAGGCCAGGTTGAAGCCGCTGTTGGGAAGGCCGATGTTATCGATGATGGTGTCGATCTCGCGCGCCGGAATCTCCCGGCGGATCTCGCGTTCGATGGAGGCGAAGATGGCCTCGGTCCGCTCGATGCGCGTTCCCGAGGGCGCGCGGGCGTGCAGCCGCATCTGCCCCGAGTCCACGGTCGGGAAGAAATCGCGGCCAATCAGCGGAGCCAGCAGCAGCGACGCAACGATGAAGACGGCAAAGCCCGCCAGCACCGGGGAGCGATGCTCCAGGCACCAATCGAGCAGCGCCCGGTAGGAACTGCGCATTCGCTCAAAACGCCGGTTGAACACGTAGTGCGTTTTCCAGATGGGGCCCGTGCCGCCGGCGGTTTCGCCGTGAGATCCCTGCGCGTAGAGCTTGGTTTCCGGCCGGAGCATGTAATGCACCATGTTCGGAATCAGGGTGCGGGAAAGCAGGTAAGAGGCCAGCATGGCGAAAACCACCGCCATGGCGAGCGGGGTGAACAGGTACTTGGCCGCGCCGGTGAGGAGCAGCACGGGCACGAAAACGATGCAGATGGAAAGCGTGGAAACGAAGGCCGGCGCGGCGATCTGCTGCGCCCCATCGAGCACCGCGCGCACCAGCGGCTTCTTCATGGCCATGTTGCGATGCGTGTTTTCGATTTCCACCGTGGCGTCGTCCACCAGGATGCCCACCGCCAGCGCCATGCCGCCCAGCGTCATCACGTTGATAGTGTGGCCCAGCGCGTTGAGCACGATCAGCGAAACCAGAATCGAAAGCGGAATCGATATACAGACGATCACCGTGCTGCGCCAGCTTCCCAGAAACACCAGGATCATCAGGCCGGTGAGGAACGCGGCAGTGACGGCTTCGCGCACCACGCCGTTGATGGCCGCGCGCACGAACACCGACTGGTCGAACAACTGCCTCACGTGGAGCGCCGGATTCAGCCCGGCCAGAATTTTCGGCAGCGCCGCCTTGACGTTGTTCACCACCGCCAGAGTGGAAGCCTTGCCATTGCGCATCACGGTGAGCAGCGCCCCGCGCGTGCCGTTGGCGCGCACGATGTTGGTTTGCACGGCGTACCCGTCGCGCACCTGGGCCACATCGCCCAGCCTGATCGTGGCTCCATTCACCACCTTCAGCGGCAACGCGTTCATCTCGCTCAGGATGCGTGGGCTGGAATTGAGCTTGACCTGGTAATCCTTGTCGCCGATCTTGATATCGCCCGCCGGCAGAATCAGATTCTGGTTGCCCAAGGCGGTGGACACCTCGGCGGGCGACAGGTTCTTGGCGAACATCTGCTCCGGAATCAGGTCCACCATCACCTCGCGATACTTGCCGCCATACGGCAGCGGCACGGCGGCTCCCGGAATCGTGGCAAGCTGAGTGCGAATGAAGTTCGAGCCCAGGTCAAACAGATCCTGCTCGCTCAGCGTTTTGCTCTCCAGCCCCAGTTGCAGGATGGGCACGCTCGAAGCGTCGTATTTAATGATACTGGGCGGCGTGGTGCCGGGCGGAAAGATCCTCAGCAGCGTCTGCGCAATGGCCGTCACCTGCGAGAGCGCCACCTCCACTTTGGCGTTGGGCTGGAAATACACGCGCGTGACGGAAACACCGGAGTAGGATTGCGATTCGATGTGCTCGATGTCGTTGACGGTGGTCGTCATGGAGCGCTCGAAGATCAGCACCATGCGCTTTTCCATTTCCTGCGGAGGAAGGCCGGTGTAGCTCCACACAATGCTGACCACCGGAATGTCGATGTAGGGGAAAATATCCACCGGCATGGTGATGATGGCGGATACGCCGAGGATGGCGATCAGGATCGACATCACCACGAAAGTGTACGGACGTTTAAGAGCGAGTCTTACGATCCACATGAGAGCTGCAGGCTTCCAGTACGCGGCGCGCTACGGCGCCAAAGTTGGATGATATACCTAGTATTTTAAACGATTTCGCGCCACTGGGAAGCCTCCGCGGAGGGTCCTTGGGATAGCCCTTTTGAGCTATTGGCGGGGTGGGGCAGGTCCCCGACCTGCCTTGGGTCTATTCCATCCGCGCCGCGCGCTGGTCCAGGCCGTTTTGATGCAGGATGAGCTCGGTGGCGCGGCCTTGCGCATCGGTCTTGAACGTGATCTGCGCCTCCACCACTTTCAGGAAAAACTCCTTTTCGCTCTCGGCGAAGATCTGTACCTTCGACTGGCCGGTGACTTGCTCGTAGAGCCGGTCGTCTTCACTGGTGATGGCGATGAAGAACGTGGGCGCAAGTTGGTACCGGCCTACGTAGCGTTCCAGGATCTTGGGATCGACCGCGATTGCCGTGCGTTCCTTGACGGGTGCGCCGGCGAGAGGGATTGATGGATCGAGCAGGTGCAGCCCGACTTCGTCGGCGACGCCGCTCGTCAGGGAGAACGAGTTTGCCAGAACCACGACTCCCACTTTGGCTTTTGCATCGAAGCTGATGAAGCTGGCGAAGCCGTAAGTGCCGCCATCCTTCCAAAACAGATCGCGGCCGTTACGTTGCAGGATGTGCCAGCCGAGCACCTGTTGGAAATTGAGCGCCGGGCCCGGAAGACGCACTTCCAGCATCGCCGCCATGGCCGGTTGGAGCGGCGATTTCTTGTAGCCCAGGTTGGCGGCCAGGAACGTGATGAGGTCGTTGGCAGTGGAACGCAGCGCTCCGGCGCCCGCCAGCACCTGAAAATCCCAGAGTCGCGCCGGCTCCAGCGAGGCGTTGTAGCCCGCCGCCATCCGCTCCTTCATTTCCGGCGTGAGCGTGATACGCGTGCTCTCCATGCCGAGCGGCGTGGCAATGCGGGAAACCACCAGCGTCTCGTAGTCCTTACCCGCCCGCAGTGAAAGGAGATGGCCCAGCAGGCCGGTTGCCAGGTTCGAGTATTCCCATTTCTCGCCGGGATCGCGCGATAGTTGGTAGCTATTGAGAAACGCGTAGAGCTTGTCCGCCGAATAGTCCGCATAAGGGTTCGCGGCATCCTTCGGCGACAGGTTGTTGGGCAGCCGCGGCAGGCCGGAAGTGTGAGTGGCGAGTTCCTCGAGCGTGATCTCCTTGCCGTTCCGCTGCGGCGCCTTCACGCCTTCGGGCAGGTACTTCGCAATTGGGTCGTCCAGTTTCACCTCGCCGTGCTGCGCCATATCGGCCAGCAGCAGCGCGGTGAATACCTTGGTAATGGAACCAATCTCGAAAACGGTGTCGCCGTTGAGCGGCCGCGCATCGTCCTTGGCTGGCTTGCCATACACAACGATTCGCGTGCCCGAGGGCTCGATGACCGCAACTACCGTTCCCACCGCGTTGTGACGCTGGTCCACGCGTTCGGCCAGGATGCGGCGGATCTCGGCATCCGGCGGAACGGGGGATTGGGCCCGCGCGGCGGCGGCCGCTAACAACAGCGGTAGAGCGATTCGCCAGAACATACTTATTGCTCCAGTGCTTTCAACTCGTCGATCTTGGTTTGCAGACTGCGCGCCCCAATTTGGTTCAATTTCGCCACGAGCCAGAAGACACCGCCAACGAAGGCGAACGAAAGGGCGGCCGTGAGAACGCGATAGCGGATCGGGATGGGTACCGTGATCGCCGTTCCGGCGATAAACACTGCGAGGCCGGGAATCAGCGGGCCCAGGTACCAGCTCCAGACGTTTTCCAGAGCGTCGCGCTGGCGTTCCAGCCCGCGGCGATGGAATCCCAGGCATTGCTCGAATTCGGTTGCGGCGGGCGCAGTCTCAGACGAAGCGCGCCGGTGGAGCTGGTACGCCACAAACAGCGCCCCGGCGATGGTCATCACCGCGCCCGCGCGGGCAACGAGGCCGGGAACCAACTTGAAGTAATACCCGAACACGATAACCACAACCACGATGGCTGCGTATTCGCGCGCGTTGCGCCACCAGATGCGGTGTTGAAACTTGCCGGCTCTGCGCCGGATTTCTTCGAGCGGCATAGTGATATTCTCCACTGGCTGCTTTTGCCAGGCATTACAAAGTTCGTCCTGCGGAAGTTCATTCGGAGGAAGTTGATTAGGCATGCTGCACCCCCTGAGAGAACCGCCTCGCCAGCACGGTTTTGATGCGATGAATCTTGGTGGCCACGTTGCCCGCGGCGAGTCCGGTGATTTCGCCGATGGCGGCGGCGTCCATTCCCTCCAAGTAAGAGAGAATCACCTGCCGGTCGAGCGGCTTCAAACTTTGAATCATCTCCGTCAGTCGCGCCAGCACCTGGCGGCGTCCTGCCGCCCGATCGCCATCGCGGTCGCCCAGCGTGAGCTCGACTTCTTCCAGGCTGACCAGGTTGCGGTCGCCGGAGCGCCGCCGGCCGATTCCGTAGCTCACCGCCGTATTGTGCGCCACCCGGTAGACCCAGGTGCGCGGCGAGCAGCGGCCGTCAAACAGCGCGAAGCTGCGCCAAAGGGCCAGGTGGATCTCCTGCAACAAATCGCGCCGGCGGTCCGTATCGAACTCGTACGCGCGCGCCAGCCGTTCCAGCGCCGCGCCATACTCGGCCGCCGCCTGGTGATATCGTTCGTCCTGGCTCGGATCTCCCACACTTCAGATAGTCGCTGCTGGCGGGGGGTTCTTACAAGCAATTTCGCGAGGCGCGCGATAATAAGCAGGTAGGGCATGCTTTAGCTTGCCAACGCCAGGTGGGGCAGGTTTCAACCTGCCAACGCCCGCTTGCGGGCGAGTTCTTTTTTCGCCCGCCTCGGGCCGCCGGCTGGTACGCTGAATCCCAACGAGGCCCAATCTCTATGAAGATCTCGGTTCTGACCCTCGCCGCCCTGGCTTGTCTCCATGCCGCAGCGCCGGCGCCCATCCGCGTAGTAGTGGCAAAGGATGGCAGCGGCGATTACCCCACCGTGCAGAACGCCGTGGACCACGCCTTCGACCGGGTGCTGGCTCCGACCACGGCGCGGCTGATCATCGAGATCCGCCCCGGCATCTATCACGAGCGTGTGCGCGTGCCGCACGACCGGCCGGGCGTCACTTTCCTCGGCCAGGATGCGCAATCGACCATCATCACTTATGGCGTGGGCGCCAAGGACTTCGGCGGCACCTTCTTCAGCGCAACCGTCGACATCAACGCCGACGAGTTCGAGGCGCAAAACATCACCTTCGAAAACTCCTACGGCACCGGCACGCAGGCGGTGGCGATTTCTGTACACTCCGACCGCGCCGTGTTCCGCAACTGCCGGTTTCTGGGAATGCAGGACACGCTCTACGCCGCGAGCGGCCGCCAATATTACGTCGATAGCTACATCGCCGGCCACGTCGATTTCATTTTCGGCAACGCCGCCGCGGTGTTCGATCATTGCCAGATCCACAGCCGCGGCACGGGCTACGTGGCCGCCGAAAGCCGCACCATGGCCGATGGCGCGCAGGGCTTCGTGTTCACCCACTGCCGGCTGACGGCCGATGCCGGCGTGCACGACGTATTCCTGGGCCGCCCCTGGCGCAACTATTCGCGCGTGGTGTATCTGGAATGCTGGATGGGCGACCACATCCGCCCCGAGGGTTGGAACAACTGGAACAAAGAAGCCGCCGAACAGAGTTCGTGGTTTGCCGAATACGCCTCCGATGGTCCCGGCGCCAACGCGGCCGCCCGCGTGAAGTGGGCGAAGCCCCTCACCGCCGCCGAAGCCCGCGAGTTCCGCCCCGAGGTTTTCCTCCGCGGCGCCGACGGCTGGAATCCGGCGGATGCGCGGTAACCACGCCTTGGTGGGGCACGCTTTTAGCTTGCCAACGCCCGCTTGCGGGCGATTATTTTTCGGCTTGTAATCAAGCGGCAATGGCGTTTGCTTTCGGTTGCTGAATTCGAGAGACTCGAAGAGCGGAGGCCGAACGATGAAGCGGATTCTGTCGACGTCTCTGGTGGCGGCACTGGCAATGGCCGGCAGTGGGCTTACGCCGCGCGGCGGCCCGTCGGACTACCCTGCGCACGCAAACGCGGGACAACTCACGGTTGCGGCTGCCGCCATTTCAGCGGATCAGGCGAAAAAGATACTCGGCGCCGGAATCGATCAAGCCGGGTACCTGGTATTCGAAGTGGCGCTGTATCCGGAACCGGGCAGCGAAATCACCGTGTCGTTGGGCGACTTCACGCTCAGCCTGGGTGCGGACGGCAGCTCCATGCGCGCGGCCGAGCCGGACGTGGTGGCAGCCGCCGTGGTTCCCTATCCGGCCATCCACCTACCTGACGCGCCCGGCAAGGTGCACGTCAGCACTGAAACCGACATCGGGTATGCATCGGGCGGATACGGCCGGCAGGGCGGCGTCTACACCACCCAGGGAGTCGCCGTCAGCAACTATCCGGACCAATCGCCGCAGCCGCCGCCAAATACCGCCTCCAAGGACCTCACGCGCGATCAAATCGAGCGCTCGCTCGCCGCCAAGCGACTGCCCACGGGTCGGATCACGCAGCCGGTTGCGGGTTATCTCTACTTCCCCAAACCCTCCGGGCACTCCCGCAAAGACGGTTTCCACTTGGCGTGGTTCGGCGAAACCGCCCAGGCCAGGATGACCGTGCCGCCAGCCAAGTAGGTAACGCCTCCCAAGCCTCATCCCGCCACCACCCGACTTCGCTTTTGTGTTAGCACAGAGTACTTGGGGGCGCGCCCATGCCGAAGTACATCGCAGCCATCGATCAGGGGACATCCAGCACGCGGTTCATGGTCTTTGACCGCAAGGGCGCGGCGGTCGCGGTGGCGCAAAAGGAGCATCGCCAGATCTATCCCAAACCGGGATGGGTGGAACACGATCCGCTGGAAATCGTCAGCCGGACGCGCGAGGTGGTCGCGGAAGCCATGGAGCGCCGCGGCCTCGCGCCCGCCGAACTGGCGGCCATCGGCATCACCAACCAGCGCGAAACCACCGTGGTCTGGGACCGCAAAACCGGCGAGCCCGTCTACAACGCGCTGGTCTGGCAGGATACGCGCGTGGCGGAGATGGTGGCTGAGTTGGCCCGCGAGGGCGGGCAGGACCGTTTCCGCGCGCGGACCGGCCTGCCGCTGGCCACCTACTTCAGCGCCGCCAAGATCCGCTGGATTCTCGACAACGTGGCCGGAGCGCGGCGGCGCGCCGAAGCGGGCTCGCTCGCGTTCGGCAACATCGATACCTACCTGGCATGGCATCTGACCGGCGGCGCCAGCGGCGGCATTCACGTCACCGACGTCACCAACGCCAGCCGCACGCAGTTGATGAACCTGGACACGCTCGATTGGGATGACGAAATGCTGCGCGCGTTCTCGATCCCGCGCGCCATGCTGCCCGAGATCCGCTCCAGCAGCGAAGTCTACGGGCACGCCGTCTGGGACGCGGTGAAGGGCGTGCCGATAGCCGGCATTCTCGGCGACCAGCAGGCAGCGCTGGTCGGGCAAGCCTGCTTCGAGCCGGGCGAGGCCAAGAACACGTATGGCACCGGATGTTTTCTGCTGATGAACACCGGCAGGCGCCCGGTCGCTTCCACCTGCGGCCTGCTCACCACCGTGGCCTACCGTTTGAGCGGCCAGCCGGCGCACTACGCTCTCGAAGGCAGCGTCGCGCTGGCCGGCGCGCTGGTGCAGTGGCTGCGCGACAACCTTGGCCTGATTGCCTCGAGCGACGGTGTCGAAGCGCTGGCGCGCACCGTGGAGGATAACGGTGGCGTCTACTTCGTGCCCGCGTTTTCCGGCCTCTATGCGCCCTATTGGAAGGATTCGGCGCGCGGCGTGATCGCCGGCCTGACGCGCTACGCCAACAAAGGCCACCTGGCGCGGGCGGTGCTCGAAGCGACGGCCTTCCAGACGCGCGAGGTGCTTGACGCCATGGAGCGCGATTCGGGCATCCACCTGGCGACCCTCCGCGCCGATGGCGGCATGGTGGCCAATGAGCTGCTGATGCAGTTCCAGGCCGACATTCTGAACCGCCCCGTGGTGCGGCCCGTGATGCGTGAGACCACCGCCCTGGGCGCGGCATACGCGGCGGGCCTGGCAGTGGGCTACTTCGCGGACCAGGCCGATCTGCGCGCCAACTGGGAAGCGGATCGCACCTGGCAACCCGCCATGGAGGAAGCGCGGCGCGCGCGGCTTTATCGCCATTGGAAAAAGGCCGTGCAGCGGTCCTTCGACTGGGTTGACGGCAAGGAGAACGGCTGATGCCGTCACCGTGGTTCGGCGAGTTCATGGGGACGCTCATCCTCATTCTCTTGGGCAATGGCGTTTGCGCCAACGTGCTGCTGAAGCGGTCGAAAGCCGAAGGCGCGGGCTGGATGGTGGTCGCCACCGGCTGGGGACTGGCTGTCTTCGCCGGCGTCTTCACCGCCATCGCCTGCGGTTCGCGCGACGCGCATCTGAGCCCCGCCATCACGCTGGCTGTGGCAATCAAAACCGGCGATTTCGCCAAGCTCCTGCCTTACGCCAGCGCGCAGTTGCTGGGCGCGTTCACCGGCGCGGCGCTGGTGTGGCTGCACTTCTTTCCGCATTGGAAAGTAACCGAAGATCCGGAGACGAAGCTGGGCGTCTTTGCCACGTCGCCGGCTATCCCGAACCGCGCGGCCAATCTGGCGAGCGAGGCAATCGGCACCTTCGTGCTGGTGCTGGTGGCGGCGGCGCTGGGCTCGAAAGCCGTGTCCGCGACCGGGACCGCGCCGGGCCTCGGCCCGTACCTGGTGGGCTGCCTGGTGTGGGCGATCGGACTGTCGCTCGGCGGCACCACCGGTTACGCCATTAACCCAGCGCGCGACCTGGGCCCGCGCCTGGCGCACGCCCTGCTGCCCATCGCCGGCAAAGGCGGTTCCAATTGGAGCTACGCGCCGGTCCCGATTCTCGGCCCGCTGGCCGGCGCCGCGCTGGCCGGATGGCTGGTCCGCGCCGTGGGGTTTTGAAGGCTACCCCAACCCTTCCAGCTCGCCTTCGAGCAGCGCCACGTGCTCTTCTTCTTCGGCGGCCAGCTCGCCGCAGAGATCTTTCTCGAGACCGGCGGGCAAATCGCCGGCCAGCTTGCGGAAGTGATCGCGGGTGCGGCGCTCCATTTCGAGCGCAACCTCGTACAAATCCTTCACGCCCGTCTCCTGGTCGAGCACTAGCCCGTGAAACAGCCAGTTCGCTAGCAGCTTGTCCTGGTCGGCGGAGAGTTCCACGGTCTCCCGGTCGAGGTGCGCGTGGTATTTCTCTTCGAGCTCATGCAGATGATCGAGCTCGGCTTCGTAGAGCCGCTCGAGCACCGCGCGCTGCTCGGGCGATTGGGCCCGCTCGCGCGCCAGCTTATAAAAGTGGAACGAGTTCAGCTCAAACTCGACCGCCTCGCGAATGGCGCGGAAGCGCATCGAATCGCCCAGCTCGCGCCCTTCGATCACCTCCAGCGGGCCGCCGCACATAAAACATTTTCCATACGGCACGGCGAATCCCGTGGTCAGTTTCAGGCAGCTCTTGCAGCGCCAGGTGTAGCGCACCTGCGCGCAGCAGATTTCGTCCTCATCGAGAACGCGGTGGCACTTCGGACAGGAAGATGGCATGTTAGTGAACCTCCGCCGGCGCCGGTTCGGCCGCGCGCGGCTCGGCCAGGCCCATGTATTCCAGCATGCCCTGCGCGGCGCGCCGGCCGGCGCCCATCGCCAGAATCACGGTGGCCGCTCCGGTGACGATGTCGCCGCCCGCGAACAGCCCCGGAATCGAGGTCATCGCGGTGCGCTCGTCCACCTGAATGTATCCCCACTTGTTGACCTTGAGGCCCGGTGAGGTCTGGGCGATGATCGGGTTGGCGCTGGTTCCCAGCGCGTAGATTACCGTGTCCACATCGAGCAGGAATTCCGACCCGGCCACCGGAATCGGCGAGCGCCGGCCGGAAGCATCCGGCTCGCCCAGTTCCATCTTCTGGCAGCGCATGCCGGTGACCCACCCGGCCGCATTGCCGACGATTTCGACCGGCGCCGTCAGCCACAGGAAGTCGATGCCCTCTTCCATGGCGTGCTCGAGCTCCTCCACGCGCGCCGGCGATTCGCGGCGAGACCGCCGGTAAACGCACGTCACGCTTTGAGCGCCCATCCGTTTCGAGACGCGCAACGCATCCATCGCCGTGTTGCCCGCGCCCACCACCGCGACGCGCTGGCCCAACCCGACCGGCGTATCGTAGAGCGGCTGCTTGTGGCCGCGCATCAGGTTGACGCGCGTCAGGAATTCGTTGGCGGAGAACACGCCGTTGAGCGCCTCGCCCGGTATCCCGGCGAATTTGGGCGAACCCGCGCCGGTGCCGACGAACGCGCAATCGTAGCCCATCTCGCCGAGAAGCTGCGGGATGGTGAACAGCTTGCCGATGATGGTGTCGAGCCGGATTTCGACCCCCATCTTCTTCATGTTTTCGATTTCGGCGTCGATGATCACGTCCGGCAGGCGGAATTCGGGGATGCCGTATTTCAGCACGCCGCCGGCTACGTGCAGCGCTTCGAAGACGGTGACCGCGACGCCGTGGCGCGCCAGGTCGCCGGCGCACGCCAGGCCGGCAGGTCCCGATCCGACAATCGCCGCGCGCTTCTGCGCGGTTCCGGTAGAGATCTGCAACGGCGGCTCGTCCCAGCCGCGCCCCATCGCCATATCGGCGACGAACCGCTCCAGCCGCCCGATCGCTACCGGTTGGAACTTGGCGCCCACCACGCAGGTCACCTCGCACTGCGATTCCTGCGGGCAGACGCGCCCGCACACCGCCGGCAGCGTGTTGGACGCCTTCAGAATCTGGTAAGAACGCTTGATGTCCTTGCGTTGCAGCGCCGCGATGAAGCCTGGAATATCGATACCCACGGGGCAGCCCGGCACGCAACGCGGTTTCTTGCAGCGCAGACAGCGCTCGGCTTCGTGCAACGCGCCTTCGAGCGATAGCCCCAGCGCCACTTCGTCGAAATTGAGGATGCGGAGTTCGGCCGGCTGGTGCGGCATGGGCGCCCGCTCGTGCGGAATGGTCTTGAGGTTCTTCGGCCCCAGCGGCACCGGCGGAGCGGCTTCGGGTTCCGGCAGCTCGCAAGTCGAAACCACCGCGCCGACCGTTTCGACATGCGCGCGCAGGCTGGCCAGCTTGGCGGATTCGCCGCGGAACCGTTCCAGCGCGGCCTTCTCCTCGCGCTCGAAACGCTTCTGGCGCAGCGACAGCTCGTCGAAATTCACCAGATGGCCGTCGAAATCGGCGCCGTCCACGCAGGCGAATTTCATTTTGCCGCCCACCGTCACGCGGCACGATCCGCACATCCCGGTGCCATCCACCATGATCGAATTCAGGCTGACTATGGTGGGCACGCCGAACGGCCGCGTGGTCTCCGAGCAGGCCTTCATCATCGGAATCGGGCCGATGGCCACCACTTCGCTCGCATCCGTCACGCGCGACAGCACGTCGGCCAACGCGTGGGTGACGAAGCCCTTGCGCCCATAGCTGCCGTCGTCGGTGGTGACGATCAGCTCATCGCTCACCGCGCGGAACTCGTCTTCCCAAAACACCAGGTCGCGGTTGCGGAACCCCACGATGGAGACCGTGCGGTTGCCCATCTGCTTGTACGCGCGCAGTTGCGGATAAACCGGCGCTACGCCCAGGCCGCCGCCCACCAGCACCACCGTGCCCGGCAGTTTGCGGATCTGGCTGGGCAGCCCGAGCGGCCCGATGAAATCCAGAATCGTGTCTCCCTCGCGCAGCGTCATCATCTCAAAGGTGGTCTTGCCGACCGCCTGGATGACCACCGTGACGGTGCCGCGCGCGGCATCGAAGTCCGCTACCGTCAATGGGATACGCTCACCGTGCTGGTCGATGCGGGCCATGATGAAGTGGCCCGGCCGCGCCGCCCGCGCCACGTCGGGGGCCGCTACTTCCCACAAAAATGTCGCTGGGCCGAATTGTTTCCTATGGGTGATGACAAACACTACACTTCTCCGGAAGCAACATGGTATCAAGATTACGGATAAGCAGACCGATTAAGGTGTTAAACATTCCGTTTAGGATTTCTGAAGGGCCGCGGCCGCGGCACCCCGGGGCTAGCGCGCCTGACGGCCGGCATAGACTTCGGCGGCGCGGCAGCCTCGGTCCGGGTGCTCATCGTCGAGCGGCAGTTCCTCGATCAACTCGGCGTCTGATGCGGTATGAAAGGAGACTACGGCCCAATCCGCATCCGCCATCGCCGGCCGGTGCCACCTATTGGCCGGAATCGATAGCCATCGATTTTCCACTTTCTCGTCGGGATCGCTGCGCAAGTGGTTTGAAACCCAGCGTTCGCCGCTCCACGTCCGCATGTCTGCCCAGCCCTGGTATGACATGACGCGCTGAATGCTATTGGGATGCCGTTCGGCGCCTGAGGAACTACGGGCGCGGAGGACGAAGACCCAACTGGAAGCGATGCCAGCGGGAAGCGGTGCGTAGATATCTAGCGGCACGGTGCGCCATGCCAGCCGTGTGGCGGGATCGCGCTTGAGGACGGAGGCGACGTCTTCCACCAAGGCGGACAAGAACGTCGCCGCCCGCGGCGCGCGCGCCGCCTGGTCCAGTGATTCGAGGATGTCGCGTTCGGAACTCACTTCAACAAGCCGCCTCAGATGCGCTACTGCACCACGCCGGCGCCAGCCTGCGGCTCGAGCTTGATTTCACCGAACGCGCTTTCATACTGGGTGACGTTCTGCTGCAGGACATTGAGCACCGCCTTGGCCTGCTGCGGGCTGACGTAGATGCCTTGAAAATTGTGTATGGCCACGTTGTCCGGCGACGTTTGGCTGACGCGGCCGAACAGCAGAAAAAAGTCCCACAGGTTCACCCGTACCTGGACACTGTTGGCGTAGTTCTCGCGGTATTCGGGCGACTGAATCAATTGAATCTTAGGAGGCGCTGGAGTCATCGTCTTTTCAGCGTAGCACTCGTCCTGCGGGAGGGGATTTAAGAATCTTAACGAATGTTTCCGAACCTTCGGCCCGTCCGGTGCGTCCGATGGATTGAGGGGAATTCGTCATGAAAGCACTTGTTGAAAGCCACACGTCAGGGCAGGTCTTCTGCCCGATTTGCACCCATACGGTTCCGGCTGAGCTTGATTTGCGAGGCAAACGCGCCCGGGTCGTGGCGGGCGAGCGCTGCCCGCGTTGCCAATCTTCGCTGGAGGTTGCGGTGATTGTGCAGATTCCGGAAGCTGCTTGAAAAGATTGGCTATTAGGCCGCTTAGTACGAGCTAGCCGAGAATCAGCTTGTCCCTCTGGGCGGTTTCTGCCATAGTGGGATCAGCACGGGGACGCCATGCGACGTAAAGTGACCCCAAAATCCGACCAGGTGGTTCCCGCGGAATTGCTGGAGCTGGCCCGCCAAGCCGTATCCGTGGACAGCCTGAAGAAGCTGGCCGGGAAATGCTCCGTCTGCGGGGCTGAGACCGCCGATGGCTCCGACGAGCCGCTGTGTTGGGTTTGCCGCCGTCTCAAAATCAGCGCCTGGCGCGACATCGAGCACCAGATGCCGATGCAGGAATAGCGTCGTGGCGCGGGCCGTCCGGCCTGCTGAGCCGAGAGTCATCTCGGCTTTTTCTGGGCACCATTAAAGCGACCAGCATTGCGCTCAACCCAGTTGATCCAAAGCCACCAGGATCGCGCGCATCGCCGTCTCGAGCGGTGGGAGATCGCGGGCGACGACTAGCCAGACCGTCTCAAAGTCCACTTCAAAGTAGTCGTGGACCAGAACATTTCGCATGCCAGCTATTGACATCCAATTGATCTCGGGGATGCCTCTCCTTGTGCGCGGAGTCAATCCGCTGCGTCGACTCGCAAAGAACCTGAAGGTTGCGAACAATTGCGTCCTGAAGCGTATGCGAGAGAAAGACAGCGTCCCGGCCCTGTCCGGAATCCTCCCTGATTCTGCGAATGCACTCGATGACATGCTCGACATACGCGCGCTGGGCTTTCACAACGGCACGGCTTCCCGAAGAACGGCGTCGCGGATTAAGGGGCTCAGCGAGCGGCGAATTACCACCTGCACTGGCTGTCCCAGAAGTTCTTCGAGGTCGGCGACCAGGCTACCCGGAAACCACGGTGTTGTATCGCCGGTCACGTCGACGAGGAGATCCACATCGCTTTCGGGCGTGTCCTCCCCGCGAGCCACCGAGCCGAAAAGCCGGACATTGCCCGCGCCGTGCCGCGCGGCCACCCGCAGGATTTCGTCGCGATGCTCCCTTATGCGCTGACTGGCGCTCATTCATCCACTATTGTATCGTCCGGCCAGCAGAATGGAATCGATGAAGCCAGCGATCTTCCGAATCCTGAGATTCGGCGAGTTCGCACCTATGGCAGCCGGCAGTTCGGCGCTCGCAAGTCATGTCATTTACGGCCCAAAGGAAGCGTCGAGAATTGAGGACACACCGCGCTTAACCGTGCGCGCGAGATCGAGGGCCTTCTGCTCGTCTCCCAGGAGCATTTCAGGCGTGTCGCCCGGATAGCGGACTTTGACGCCGAATGGGCTCAGCCAATCCGCCTCACGCATCGCAACCGCCCAGCGCGGATCGATCCCATCTGTGAGGTCGAGCAGAACCCGGAGGTCGTGGGTTTTCGGAAACTCGATCTGGTAGCGGGTGAGGAGAGCTTTGAGATACTTTTCAGCGGCCTGCTGACAATGGAATCCGACGATTTCGCGAACCCTGAGATCGCGCGCAGCCTCGGCTGCTAACTGCTCTGCAACGTGCAAATCGGCGTCGGCTCTCTCGATCCACTCGCGCAACACCAATAAGGTGTCCGGATCAGGCGGCTGCATAAAGCACACGGCCGTACTTGGCTGCAGGATAGGCAATGCCGCCGACAATGCCTTTGGTTCGCTCGAACCGCTCCGTGCGCATCACCAGCACGTCGATCGGGTAACCAATGTCCCCGAGCGCTCGCCGAATCTGAACGCTTCGCTCATGGGTATTATCCGGCGATGGCTCAACGATCAACAGGTCGATATCGCTGTCTTTCGTCATCTGCCCGGTAGCTGCGGAGCCGAACAGAATGATTGTATCGGGTCGCGCAACGCTCAGAACGCGACGTACGATTTCCCCGAGCAATGTGTCATCGAGGCCCATTCGATCTCATCATAGCCCTTCGAGTATGCCTCTGCACTCGCGGGAGAGACATTTCGGGTTGAGAGCGCCTCAATTCGCTTGCCGGATGCTGAGCGCCGTCACCTGCCGGACCCACCTGGCGGCCCTCTTCTCACCCGGCGCCACCAAACGAAACGGTCCTTCCATCTCCGAAAGCGGCTTGCCGTCCCGCATGGTGACCACATACACCGATTTGTCCATGAAGATCGCATCCAGTTCCGGCCATGCGAATGTCGCGCGGTAGCCGTCCTTGGCTTCCACCAGCAGGTAGTAGGACGCCGCTGTGCGGTGAAACTTCTCGCCCGTCGGCAGATCGACTTTGGCAAGCACGTCCGTTAGCACGACGCCCTCAAACGTGGCCGGGGTTCCGTGATCCGCGACCTTCACGGTCTGCTGCGGCATCTTCGAAAGGTCGGCAACGGAGAGCGTCGCGCTGGTGCCGCCGACGCCGTGAACAACCAACGTCGCCGGAACCTGGCACAGCGTCGCGGAAACCAGGAGGCCGAAGGCCCCGATCAATTTGGGTGTGGTAATACTCGCGATTCTCGTGGTGCGGATGATAGGACTTGAACCTACACTCCCTTGCGGGAACTGGAACCTAAATCCAGCGCGTCTGCCAATTTCGCCACATCCGCGGAAGCTAGCTGCAATTATACCGTGAGGAGGCCGGAGCGCCCGGCGTTGGTGCCGCACCGGCGGATCGCGCCGCTACTCGACCCGTTTCCCGAACGCTGCCATGCCCTTCGTGAGGGTCGTTTTCGGATACTCGCCTGAGCCGCACAGTTTGAACGAGCCGAAGTCCTTGTGCCAGTCGCCATCAGGCGCGAACGGTTCGGACTTGACCCACTCTTGCAGCCGTTTCAGATCGCCGAGCGTGATCTCGCGCTCCTGGACCCGATCGAGCAGATGTTGCCAGAGACCGTGAGGGAGGTCAGAAAACCGTATTTTCGGCAATCGCGTCCTTCCCAAAGACCGCGCGAACAAGATCCTTCCCGGCCTCATTCTTGCGAGCGGGCTCCTCCTCGTCCATGAACCGCTTGTAGGCGGCCTTGAGATTCTCTTTGGCATCGAGCTCGGCGCGGGCGCCACGTTCGGCCAGGGATACCAGAGCGCGGCTCATGGTGAGGTGACGCTGTTTCGCCACGCGGCGCACTGCAGCGGCCAGCGGTGCGGGGATGGTGACGCTTTGGCGCACGCTCTTCGGCTTGAGGGCGCGCGCCGTCTTCGTTCGTGTCGTCATATTCCCATTGTACGCGCCGTCCACCAGTGTGGTGCAGTGTGGGTCAGTAGGACTGCGCGCGGCTACAGGTCCAATCGATCGGCGAACGCTTCGGCGTCGGCGGTGGATACGCGAACCTCCACGGCTCTCTCCGGCGGCGCGGCCAGGCCGTCGAAAGTTTGGAACAGCGCCAGCTTTGCGATGGCGTATCGCTCGGTGGAAGTCAGCGCAAAGCCGTGGGCCGCTTGCCAGGCTGCCAACGCGTCGTCGGCTATCACCACCGCCGCCGGCAGCCATTGCGCGCGGCCCGACGACACGCGAAACTCGAACTCCAGACCGCGGCTCTGCCCGTCGCACCACTGGCGGTGGCCTTCATAGAAGTATTCGTACACGTAGCCGCTGTCGGCTGCGTAGCGCTTCACGCGCCGCGTCGCGGGCACACCATGGAGAGGCGCCGGCTTTTTCGAAAATAGTCCTATTCGCCACATCGGGCTAGGTGTAAATTCCAAACGCGCAGTACCGCGATAGCTATTGACAAGAATACCAACTGGAGTGATTATGTAGATGGAATCACGCCGGTTTGTTGATTTCGACGCCGTCTAGGGAGTCAGCCCTCGCGGGCTGGCGGGAGGTGCCAATAATAGAACCGGACTACGGTGAGGGCGGCCTCATTCGCGGTGCATGAACGGTAGTGCGGGAAGTTCTGAACGGTCGGAACAAGCCGAGCCAGATGGTTTTCGGCGCAGCGCCAGAAGCGCATAATGATGACCGGCATCAGCGATTTCCCAGTTTCATGCTTCGCGCGTGACCGCCCTCATTCCTTTTCTGCGCACTCCGCTGGAACCTCCTCCTTCTCGCGCTATTGTTTTCGAGCGCGTTGCCTGCCGGTTCGCACCTCTTTTACAATGACGCCGGACGGTCGCGGCGCGGTATCATAACAAAACATCTCGTTCGCCACGGGAGCTGCTGGGCCACCGGGGGCGGCGGTGGACTTGCCGCTTGGCTGCGTCTCAAACTTTCCTGGCCCCGGCCATCTCGCAAAAAGGAGGTCCGACGTGCAACTGACCAAACTCGAAAAAAGGCAATTTGAGGAGCGCGGGTTTTCGCGCCGGAGTTTTGGGCGCCTGGCCACTCTGTTGGCAGCCGGGTCCAGCCTTCCGTTCTATAACGAACCGGCGCTGGCGCAGTTCTCCAAAATCGAGAACGCGCCGACGGATGCGGTGATGATCAACGCCAACGAGAATCCTCTCGGCCCTTGCCCGGAAGCCCGCGAGGCGGTAGCCAACATCATCTCGCAAGGCGGCCGTTATTTATACGGCGAAACCGATCGGCTGGCGGCAATTCTCGCCCAACAGGAACAACTGAAGCCGAGCTACGTGCGGATCTACGCCGGATCGAGCGCGCCCCTGCACCAGGCCGTGCTCGCGTTCACCTCGCCAAACAAAGCGTTCGTCACCGCGGATCCTGGTTACGAAGCCGGCGAACGCGCGGCCCATTTCATCGGCGCCAAGGTGGCGCGCGTTCCGCTGACCAAGGACTATGCGCACGACGTGAAGGCCATGGCGGCGGTCGCCGATGCCGGCCTCATCTACGTCTGCAATCCCAATAATCCGACCGGAACGCTGACGCCGAAGGCGGACATCGAGTGGCTGGTCGCGAACAAGCCGAGTGGCGCCGTGGTGATGGTCGATGAAGCGTATACCCACATCGCCGGCGCGCCGTTCAACACGGACCTGGTGGCGGCGGATAAAGACTTGATCGTGCTGCGCACGTTTTCCAAGATCTACGGCATGGCTGGTTTGCGCGCCGGCGCGGCGCTGGCGCGGCCGGACCTGATCGAAAAGCTGGCGGGGTTCAGCGCCGGGATGATGCCGATCACCGGAATGGTGGCGGCCTCGGCCAGCCTCGAATCCAAAACTGTCGTGCCGGAGCGGCGCAAGAAGATCGGCGACGTGCGTTCCGACGTCTTCTCGTTTCTCGCCCAGCACAAGTTCCCATTCGTGCCTTCGGTCTCCAACTGTTTCATGGTCGATGTCGGTCAGCCGGGCTTGGACATCGTCATGGCGATGCGCAAAGAAAAAGTCTACATCGGGCGGGTCTGGCCAAGCTGGCCCACGCACGTGCGCGTGACGGTGGGCACGGCCGAGGAAATGGCGAAATTCAAAGCTGCCTTCCTGAAAGTGATGGCCTGAAACGCCGCGCGCGCCGCGCGTGCGCTTCGTCCGGCTTGCAGAAACATTTCGATACGGCGCGTTTTATACACAACTTTGCCACATGCCGCGCCGGGTAACTGCAACATCCGCTTGCCCAAGAAACTTGTTGAAAAGGACTTCCCGCGCCCAATTCCCGCTAGCGCGGCAGGCGCCGCTCGCGATACAAACAATAAGACCCATCAGGCGGCAAGCGCAGCCATCCTGGCAAATCTCGGGGGAGGTAGCCAGGGCGGTTGCGCGAGCCGCGACAGTCCCTTCCGAGTTGAACTCCCACGTCAGCGCTTGTCGTCGCTAGCGCGACGTTCCAGACGCGGGAGCCTCAGAAAGAGGCACCCACGAGCAGGTCGAGCTGGTTTCGCAGCGGAGAGACATCTACTGGGAAACGGTCGGGGCCCCAGCGCGTGTAACGAATGACGGGGGCGACGCGAATCCGGCGCAATCGGGCCTCCATGCCGGCACCCGCGAAAACGCCGTACTCCGAGGAGTCAGTAAGCGATCCGACCAGTCGAAAGTTTGGGCCGGCTTCGACGAACGGCTGCAAGCCGCGAATGCGCAGCGGAAGCTGGTATTTCGCCAGCACCGGAAACTCCCAGGTGTCGACGGTGGCGTCAAAGCTGCCGACGAGGCCGCCGGCGTAGAGAGACACACCGGAGGCACTGACCGGCCGGTGGATAACGTCCGCTTCCACGGAAAGTTCGCGCGGCAGGTGGACCTCCAGCGACGCGCCGGCGATTAGGCTTCTGAAATTGGTATAGCCGCTGGCCGCTGAGGAGTAAGCGCCCGTGACATTCGTACCCACAAGCGCGCCAAGAGACACGGCACGGAACTGGCGTAGCCCGGCGGATTCGCTGGCCCGGCTGAAGCCGACCAAGAGTTCGACCTGGTTGCTGTTACTGGTAGGAGCCGCGGGGGCCTCCGGAACATGGTCCGAAGTCCAGTGTGTGTAACGCACGACGGGGGCGATCTTGAGGCCGCGGAGGTTCTTTTCGACCCCGACGCCAGTGGTAAAGCCAAAGTGCGCTGGATTGGTACCGTACAGGTTCAGATTTCCCGCGGTTCGAAAGGACGGGCCGGCTTCCACAAACGGGCGGAAGTTCCCGAGGCGGAACCGGTACTTCGCAAGCACCGGGAATTCCCAGGTAACCACGGGAGCGGGCGAGACACTATTGAGTACGCCATCGGGTTGGACGGCGGCCCAGGTGAGGTGCAGTTCGCGGAACATGCCATCGGCTTCCAGTGACCATCGGGGTGTGAAGCGCATCTCGATGGATGCGCCTGCGATGTAGTCTTTGGAGGTGGAGAAGAAGCGCATGCCGATGAAGTAGTTCCCCGATACGGGTATGGTCTCGGTGCGAAAACCATCGGTAACTGCGGCTCCGCCCACAAGGCCAATGGAAAGGCTCTGCCCGAAAGCGGCTCGTGGCATGCCAACAACACCAGTGGCGAGGATGATGGCGAGAAGAACGGCCGGTCGCATGGACACTGGCGCAGCATCCAAAGGGCCAACTCGCCCATCCTTTCCGAATCAACAGTTGTGAAGTCTAACTGCGTGCTGAGCTATTCACACCGGTGCGGGCGTTTCACGATTTAGAGATTCGTACGTCCTCTAGCCAGTATCATAACTTAATGAGTCTCTGTATCTTGCCCGGCAGCCTGAGGGTATCTCGCAATTATTTGTCGGTCGCTGTAGTGGAAACGGCTACCTTAGGGTCTTTGGTATGAGCGGTCACGACTTCAGGCGTCAGTACGTTGCCAACAGGAGTTGCGAGAACAGGAGTCCAGACCTGCGCCTGGACGCATTGGGCTCGCAGAACGGGAGAACTATTGAAAGCGCGCTTGTTACTCATAGCATACGCGCTTGTAAATGCGGTACTGTACAGCGTCCTATTGCCACTATGGGAAGGCTTCGACGAGCCATTCCATTTTGCGTATGTACAGCAGTTGAGTGATGGGCAAGGTTTGCCTGATGCACGCACGGCGCGGCTGTCGCGCGAAGTGGGAGCTTCCATTCTGCTTACACCTGCGAGTCAGGCGGTGAAACAGAATCTGCCGCAAGTCACGTCATATACCCAGTACTTCTCGTGGCCCGTGTCGAGAAGATCGGAAGCCCGGCGCCGGTTACGGGACATTCCAACGGAACTGCGGTGGCAACCCTCGGAACTCTTGAACTACGAAGCGCACCAGCCACCGCTGGCATACACGCTGTTAGCTGCCCCCGAGCGGCTTCTGGCTCGTTTCTCGCTGCCAGTACGGGTGGCGATGTTACGGATTATTGCGGCGGTGGCAGGGTCGTTGCTCCTATTGAGCGGTGCGGAACGGCTATTCTCGCAGCTCGAGATCCCTGACCCATACGGAACCGTCGCCCTCTTCTGTCAACTTTCTTGCCAAATGACGTGGGCTACCTTAGCCCACATCGGAAATGATTGGCTGGCAGTACCCATCGCGGTGTGGGCGCTAGTTGCGCTGAATGTCCTCGGCAAGAGTCCAGGCCGTCGTTCTGCTGCCGTTGCAGCGGTCGCCCTCGCAGCAGGGCTACTGACAAAGGCATACTTTCTCTCCTTCGTGCCGTTGTTAGTCGGCCTGTGCGTAGTGCGAAGGCGTTGGCATGAACTTGCGATTACATCGGTGATCCTCTGTGGATTGGCCGGCCCATGGTATGCACGGAATCTTGTCCTGTATGGCGTTCTTACCGGAACGCAGGAGTCGCGAAGCGGCGTAGGCCTGCCCACAGTTCTGCGTGTGGCGCCCACGGTGGACTGGCTGGCTATGATCTGGTCGAGTGTTCGGGCCTCATTCTGGACCGGCAATAACTCCTTTCTGGCGTTGTCGGCAAACACTCTGAACCTAATAACCGCTACAAGCTTGGTGGCCCTGCTGTTGTGGGTGGCGAGTCGTCATGCGACCGCTGAGTGGATCACCTTGTTGTACTGCGTCTTGTTTGCGCTGGCGCTTGGATATGCCGCCGTTGTCAGCCACATCTATACTCACGGTGCTGCCAATGGTCCAAGTCCCTGGTACGCACAGGCTATCTTGGCTCCTCTATTGGGCTTGGCCTTGCTTGGTGCAGCTCGCTGGCCACGGCTCGGTAGGTTCGTGGCGGCTCTCCTGGTCCTGGAGTTCGGATACGTACTTGCCGCGACCTACGCAGTCAAATTGATTCCGCTGTATGGCGGCTACGACGGGCGCACGTCACTGGTTGGAGTGGCAACGCTCTATAGTCGTCGACTGGGGATGTTAGCGACAAACTTGGATACCGCTGCGCTCGCGCCGGCAGCAGCTATCTTCGCTTTGGCCGGGGTTGCAATGCTGCTGGTGATCGCACACCAGGTCGTCCTGATCCAATCGCTAGCTCGGACCTTGGCCCGGCCGGTGGTCCTGAACCCGGCGTTCCGAGCGATAGATTCTCCCTAGTCACGCAGCTCGCACCCACGAGCGGGTTGCGGCTGGGTGGATTATTTCGCGGCGATCGGCTGCCGCGCTTCCACCGGCGAGAGCCAGCCATGCTTGTCGGGCTGGCTGCCGTCGATGATGGCGAAGAACGCCTTCTGCAGCTTCTCGGTGATGGGGCCGCGGCGTCCCTTGCCCACGGTGATACGGTCCACCGAGCGGATGGGAGTGATCTCGGCCGCGGTGCCGGAGAGGAACACCTCGTCGGCGATGTAGAGCATCTCGCGCGGCACCTCCGACTCAGTGACGGGAATCGCCAGTTCACGCGCCAGGGTAAGCACCGCGTCGCGGGTAATTCCGGGCAGCGCCGACGCCCCCAGCGGCGGCGTGCGGATCTCGCCATCGCGCACCACGAACACGTTCTCGCCCGAGCCTTCACTGACGTAGCCGGCGGTATTGAGCGCGATGCCCTCGGCATAGCCGTTGGCTATGGCTTCCATCTTGATGAGCTGCGAGTTCATGTAATTCGCGCCGGCTTTGGCGAGCGCGGGCAGCGTGTTGGGCGCCAGGCGGTTCCAGCTCGAAACGCACACATCCACTCCCTGCGCCATCGCCTCTTCGCCCAGGTACTTGCCCCACTCCCAGCAGGCGATGTAAACGTCGATCGGATTATTGAGCGGATTCACCCCCACCTCGCCGTAACCGCGGAACGCAATCGGGCGCACGTAGCAGGCGTTCATCCGGTTCACGCGCACCAGCTCCAGCACAGCCTCTTCCAGTTGCGCTGCAGTGAATCCCACTGGCTCCATGCGGTACACTTTGGCGGAATCGAGCATGCGCCGCACGTGTTCGCGCAGCCGGAAAACTGCCGGCCCGCTGGGCGTCGAATAGCAGCGGATGCCTTCAAACACCGAGCTGCCGTAATGCAACACGTGGGAAAGCACGTGTACGGTGGCGTCTTCCCACTTGATGAAACGGCCATTGTGCCAGATTTTTTCGGTGGGCGTGAGCATGCTTAATTATAGCGTTTCGCCGCGCCGCGGCTTCGCCCGGTCGAAAGCGGCTTGCCTGCTGGGCGTGAGCGCGCCGGCAGCCACTGCGCTTCACTTCAGCGGATAGCCGTGGACCAGCTTCAGCGTGCGCGACCAGCGTGTCTTGGTGAAGAAGTGGGTCAGGATGTCCATGATGTGGTCGACACCGATGTTACCGTTCGTCAAATCGGCGGTGGGCGCTTCGAACGACCAGTAGATCACCAGCGGCGTTCCCTCGATGTTCCGCCGCGGCACAAAACCCCAGTAGCGGCTGTCGAGCGAATCGTCGCGGTTGTCGCCCATGGCGAAAACGCAACCGGGCGGCACCACCAGCTCGCCGTTCACCACGTTGTCGGTGAGCATGGCAACCGCCGGCTCCATCACGCCCGGCTCCGGCGGCGCGGCGGGGAAGTTGTCGCGGTACTGGTTCATGTACGGGAAGATGTGCTGCACGTACGGCTCGTCGACAGCGTGCCCGTTGAGGATAAGCTGCTTGTTCACCAGCCGGATATGATCGCCCGGAATTCCGATCGCCCGCTTCACGTAATCTTCCTTGATGTCCATCGGGTAGCGGAAGACGATGATGTCGCCGCGGCGCACGTTCCGGTAAGGCAGCACGTGTTTCGAGATCGCGCCCGGCGGGGCGAAAGTCAGCTTATCCACCAGCACATGGTCACCAATCAGCAGCGAACCCTCCATGGAGGCGCTGGGGATCACAAAAGCCTGCACCAGGCTGGTGGTGGCAAACAGCAGCAGGATGATGGTAACGGTCCACTCCGCGACAAAGCCGCGGCGGATGTCGTGCGTCAGCGCGCGGTAGCGGTCCCAGAGGCCGCGCGGCTCTTCGGGCGTGTTCGCCGTCACCGCCGGATCGGCCTTTTCAGTCGTCTCGCTCTTGGTTTTGATCCCCACAGTTGCCATTGTAGCGAATGCACGCCGCGCGCCGCGCCGCTACAGTGTCTTGAGGTAGGCAATCAGGTCGTTCTTTTCGCCGTCGGTCAGCATGTCCTTGTAACCCGGCATGCCGCCGCCGCCTTCGTCGATGCGGCCGCGAACGGTCGAGTCGGTTACTTTCTTGCCGTTCTTCAGCTTCTCCCGCTTGAACAAGCCCTTGAGTCCGGGACCCATCTTGATTTCGGTCGAGTCCGCGTTGTGGCACACGGCGCAGGCTTCAAACACCGTCTTCCCCTTCGCTGGATCGCCGTTCGCCGCTCCCGCCAGCGCCCACGACGCCGCAGCCAAGCACAGGCAGGCACTCATAATTCCCAGTGGTTTCATCTAGGACATTTTACCAGCTATGCCGCGCGCTCAGGCTGCGGCCGAGCAGATCGGGACAGACCGGGCCGGGTGTGCCCGGCCCCTACGGTCGGAGGTTGTAGGGGCGAGGCACGCCTCGCCCGCGAGGGCCGCGCGAAATGGCGTTTCAGGCCAGGGCTTTCATCGGGCGTTGACCGTTCGCGATGCTGACCACGGGCCTTTCAAACACGGTCATGTCCTGGATCAGCCGCTCCAGGTCGGCGTCGTCGTCAACCGTGATTTCGTGCTCGATCCAGTCGGAAAGCGGAATGTTGCGGAAATACATCCGCTCCTGCAACACCAGGCTTTTGCGGGGGTTGGCCAGCCGCCGGTTCTCGCGCGTGTAGTGGCGCTGCTCCACCTTCATCTCGCCCAGAAATGCGTCCAGCGCCTCACGGTGCGCGCGTTCCTGCGCTGCGCGCATGGCGGTCTGCAACTGCGCTTCCATGGCTTCCCGTTCGGCTTGGATGGCGCCCTTGTCGGCCGCGATGCGCTCGCGCGCTTCAGCCAGCTTGACCTCCATTCGCGATTGCATGACGAACCAGGCCAATATGCCGGTTGCGACAGCCGCGACTACGGGCAGTCCAATCCACAGTTCTACTTCCATAGGGTCAATCCTAACCGCGGCCAGCCAGGGAATGCTAGCTGCCGAAAGTAAACAGACGCCGGTAAACCTATGGGAATGGAGTAGATGCTGGAACGGCCTTACCCCTGGGTGCCGTCGATCTTCTGGCCTGACAGGGTATAACGGACCTCGGCGAGCTGTAACCTCGCCAGCGGTCCGAAAATGGCGGCCAGCCGCGCCCGCAGGCCGGCCAGGAAGCCCAGGTATTTCCCTGCGAAAACCGCCCGGCCGAGCAGGAAATCGGCTCGCACCAGCGCCTCCGCCGGCCGGCCGCCGTAGTGGCGCACGCGGGCCTCGGGGATCAGCAGGATCTTCTTCCCAGCGCGCAGAATCTGCGCCGCCAGGTCGGCGTCTCCGCCGAACTGCCCGTAGCGCTCATCGATTTGCCGGACGGCCTTGATCAGAAACACCCGCGCCATCAATGCCGCGCCGCGCGGGTACTCGACGGCGACTGGCAGCGAGGCCGGTTCAGCCGCGCGCCATTCCCCATCCGGCGGCAGCGAGCCAAGCTGTGGCGCAGGGTTGCCTTCGGCATCCACCAGCAGCGGGCATACCGCCGCAGCGGCGGCATCCGCATCCAGCGCATCGGCCAGGCGCGCCACCGCGCCCGTTTCCACTTCCGTATCCTCGTGCAGAAACAGCACGTATTCGGCGTCCGCCGCCCGCCACCCCAGGTTGAGCCCTTTGGTCAGACCGAAATTCTTGGGCAGGCGGATGAGTTGGACGTCGGGGAACTCCTCGACAACCTGCGCGCTCCCGTCCCGCGAGCCGTTCTCCACCACGATCAATTGCAGCCGCTCCCGGCCCTCCGACCGCTCGAGCGACTCCAGGCACTTCCGCAGCCGGTCCGCGCGGTTGTGCGAAACCACCACCACCGAGGCGCGGGGCGGTTGTTTCTCCGGTTGGGCATTCCCTGTCGGCGTCAAGCCAATAGCATAGCGCCGATCTGTTAACGTGTGCCGATCTGTTAACGTGTAAGGTTATGTCAGCAGCCAACATTCTGGCGGCCCTCGTCGAAGGGGCCATCATACCGGTGGTACGCGCCTCCTCTCCGGAGGCCGCACTACAGGCCGTGGAAGCCATCGCCAACGGCGGCATTCGCGCCGCCGAAATCACCATGACCGTGCCCGGCGCCGTGCGCGTGCTCGAAAAGCTGGCCGGCCGCTTCGCTGGCAACTTGCTGCTCGGCGCGGGTACCGTGCTCGACCCGGAGACGGCGCGCGCCTGTATTCTGGCCGGCGCGGAGTTCGTCGTTTCCCCCAGCCTCAAGCCGGCTACCATTGAAATGGCCAAACGCTATTCCAAGCCGGTCTTTCCCGGCGCCCTCACTCCCACCGAGGTGCTGACCGCCTGGGAAGCCGGCGCCGACGCAGTAAAGATTTTCCCCTGCGGCAACGTGGGCGGGGCCAAGTACATCAAGGCGCTCAAGGGACCGTTCCCGCAGATCGAGACGATCCCGACCGGCGGCGTCAACCTGGAAACCATCGGCGAATTCCTCAAGGCCGGCGCTTGCGCGGTCGGCGTGGGCGGCGAATTGGTGGACGCCAATCTGATCAAAGAAGGCCGCTTTGACGCCATCACGGAACGCGCCCGCCAGTTTCTCGCCGCCGTCGCCAAAGCGCGAGCGGAAATGGCGGCGGCGCGAACATAGCCGCTTGGTGCGGCGGACCCTACCGGCGCTGTCTTAGGGCAGAATTCCTTCGCTGGGCCGCCATGTCTCGTCCGGCAAGGATCGCAGCCCCTGACTGGAGGTTCCGACTTCCGAGAACCGGACTTTTAGGGCCGGGATGCGCGCTCTCCGAGTGGCCGACAACCCGACCGGAGCCGATCAGAAGCTTCCACCAAAGCCATCTCGGGCCAGTTTCCGTAGCCCCGTTCTCACGACCGTCGGCTGAAAAGGGAAAATAGCGCGTACCATGGATGCGAGGACTCAGGTTCATGGAAACGACACGGAAGAGATTGCTCTACATTATGGTTGGCTGCGCATTCGGACATCTACTGACTGGCGCGCTGCCTCTGGCGGCCCAAGACGACTGCAAATTGGTTTTGGACGGCATGATCAAGCTCTTCGACACGCCCACTCACGCCTACGTCACTATGGACATAGCCGGCAAGCCCCAAACCGGAGAGTCGATCTACGCCGGCGGCTTAGTGTACGCAGAGTACAACGGCAAATGGAGTGCTGGCGGGACGACCAAGGAGATAAAGGAGATTGCGGAAAAGAACCGGCAGAATAACAAGACGACGTGCCGGTATCTGAAAGATGAGCCGGTAAACGGCGAAATGGCGGCGGTATACAGTGTGCACGAGGTGTCACCCAGGTCTACGTCCGATTCTAAGACCTGGATTTCGAAGGCGAAGGGGTTGCCGCTGCGCTCGGACATCGACTTGGAAGGGGGCAAGAGTCACATCTCTACGCGTTACGAATATGGCAACGTCAGGCCGCCGATGTGAGGTGTCCGCCCGTCTGATACGAAGACAAACGGGACAATTCCAGGGATTTCTATTTCGGGGATGTTGCCGACTCGGCGGGTAGGGCGCGACTTCCACGATAGGGAAGCTACCGAGAAGAACGTCTCACAGTCCTAATCTTGCAGAAAAGCCCTCCACTCCTGTAGTCCAACGTCGCGCGCCCGCTCGGAAGCAATCCCCGAAGCCGCGGGCCAACTTCCGGATGACGCGCCACTCGGAAACAGCTCGCAGGCGGACAAAATCGCGTTGTGGGCAAGATACGGCGTTCCCGGAAACCCGTGCACATTAGGTTGGGGCTGATGCGGCGCGCGCGAGGGTGTCCGGCGCCTACGCTTCCGAGAACTTGGCCAGCTTCGTCAGAGCCAGGCTTTCCGCGGAAGGCTGATCGGAAACAAACCTCGCCACGCGGTTGCGGCCCCGATTCTTGGCGTCATAGAGAGCCTCGTCGGCTTCGCGGATCAGGCGACAGGCTTCTCCGTCGGCGCAGGCATCGCTGCTGGAGACGCCGATGCTGCAGGTCACGGCCATGGACTCCCCGCCGGCGGCAAATGGCTCGCGGGCGAAGGCCTCGCGGATGCGCTCGGCCTGCACATAGCCGTCGCGCGCGCCGCAGCCGGGCAGAACGATCAGGAACTCCTCGCCGCCATAGCGTCCGGGAGAGTCATAATGGCGGGTGACGGCCTGCATGCGGCGCGCGGCTTCGCGAAGCACCGCATCTCCCGCCTGATGGCCGTGCGTGTCGTTGATCTGCTTGAAGTGATCGAGATCTACCATCAGCACCGCCAGCGGCCGCCGTTCGCGCGCGGAGCGTGCGATTTCCGCGAACAGGATTTCGACCACGCGGCCCCGGTTGAGAAGGCCGGTCAAGGCGTCGTGAGTGGCCTGCACGCGCAACGCTTCGCGCGCTTCCATCAACTGCTGTTGCAGATCCAGGATGCGTCGGCCGGCGCGCAGGCGCACGCGCAGTTCCTGAGCGTTGAACGGCTTGGTGAGATAGTCGTCGGCGCCCGCTTCCATGCCCTCCACCAGGTCCTGCGATTCGGTGCGGGCCGTCAGCAGCAGCACGTACACATAAGGTTCGTGCGCCGCGGTGCGGATTCGCCGGCACACCTCCACCCCGTCCATGTACGGCATCATCCAGTCCAGCACCGCCAGGCGCGGCGCGTCGGCAGCTTGCATCGCTTCCCACGCTTCCAGGCCGTTCTTAGTGATCCGCGCATCGTACCCCCACTTAGTCAGCATGCTCCTGAGCATGGACTGGAATACCGGGTTATCCTCGGCCACCAGCACCGGCATGGTTTGGCCTAGATCGCTCGAAAGATTCGCTGACTGAATCGCGCCGATCGACTCCAAAGGCTATACTCTCCTAAGGGTCTTATCGGCGCGGTAGCCGCTCTCAATAGCTACGGCAGACGAAGTGTCAGCCTTTGTGTCCGGTCGCAGCCACGCGAGATGTGGCGCGGGCGGCGGAGCGGATCGATTCCACAAAATCGTCCAGCCATGCCACCCGTTCGCAACAGTGCGGGCAAACCAGCAGATGTTCTTCCACCGGAGCGACTTCCCCTTCGCTCATCTTGCCCATGGCGTACTGTTCGAGCGCGTATTCGGAAGCGTGATTCCAGAACACCACTGTGCATTTTACGGCATAAATGGGGTTCTTCAACATCCATCTTTGGTACTCCCTGCTCCTGCGTACGTACTAGACCCCGCAACGGATTCGTCTTACCGCCGCAAGACGGCACGGTCCGGGTCCAACGTCACCTTCAGCGGAGGCTGTTTCACGGCCACATTGAACGGAGCTGGCTCGCTGCCGCACCGCACCCATTGCGTGGTGGTTTGGCCGCCTGGGAGGTGAATCTCGACCGGCACCAGAGCGGCGAAATCGCCTTCCACGCCGGTCTGCGTCACCGTCCCCACCAGCCGCAGCGCTGGCGCCTTGCCCTTCACGCTATAGCTCATCTTGAGGGTGGGGATGCCGGTCGAGTAAATCCAGGTATCGAAGAACGTCTCCAGATCGGCATCGTCGGATTTCGGCGGAGTGAAACGCGCTGCCACACGTCGAAAATCCTCAGTCGACATTTCCTGGTGGTCGTACCGCTTCAGAACTTCAGCCAACATGGCGAAAAAGCGCTGGTCTCCCAGGTATCGTCGCAGCATGTGAATGATCCACGTGCCTTTGCCGTAGGTGACACTCCGCCAGGCGCTCGGATCCTGGGAGGATTCGAGACGCGTTCCCATTGTGATGGGGCCGGCGGATTCCACCTGCTGGCCGTTTTCCCCCTTGGCCAGCAACTCGGTGCGGTATATGTCCAGCATCGTGTCGACGGCGCGCGCGCCATTGGTTTTCTCTAGGTACAGCAGCGCGGAATAGTTCGCCAGCGCTTCCATCATCCAGTTGTCGCGATAGGATAAGGTTGTGACGCGGTTGCCCCACCACTGATGCGCCGTCTCATGCGTCTGCAACACCTGCTGGAAAAAAAGCTCCCGCGCCTCCGCCAGGCTGCCGGCACTATGGGGCACGGTCTTCAGATAGCTCAGGGTGGAAAGATAGATCAGGCCCGGAAAGCCCTGGCCGAACGTGCCGGGAATAGGCGACACGGTGAGATGGCCGAGCGCCGGCGGTCCAAATCTGGCGGCCATGAATTCGAGAGCCGAGGCCACGCCGGTGGCCATCTCCTGCAACCGGTCGAGCGGGCCGGGGGTCATCGGGAAAGACCCCGAGATAGTTCCGGGGTTATTCCGCGTAATCTGAGTGGCAATCGTGTCTCGCATCGGCAAACTGGGCCCCGGTTTCAGATCCCGCTCGAGGGCGCGGTTGGCGCAGACTTCCACCACGTAACCGCCCCGTTCCGCGCGAGCCCGCGCGTAGTTGCCCAGGTTGAAGCCGGCGAACCGGATGGGCGAGCGCACCCGGAAATGCGTGACGCGGCTGTCGCCGGCCGCGCGGGTTTCGAGCAGATCTCCGGGTGCCACCAAGTCCAGATCCTTGGGGTGCCGGAAAGTCAGATCGTAGGTCGTGAACTGCAGGCCGTGCGTCGGATACCAGTTTCCGCGGGCGGTGACGAACAGCACGCGATCGCCGGTGTCGAAGACCACCTTGCCGGAATGTTCGAAGACGAATTCGTAGTCGCGGCCGGCTGCCAGTGGCTCGGCGGGAGCCACCACGAACATTTCGTTGCCGGCGCGCATGGCGTTGCCGCGCGGCGATTCCCGTTGCAGAACCTCGGCCGGCCGCCCATCCACCGTCGCCGACGTCACCGTCATCAGCGGCGAAATGTCGAACTCGACCGCCCTCACACCGGAACTGGATGGCCGCACTTTCACGCGCGTGGTGGCCTTCAAATCGAGATCGCCGCCGATGGCGGCTTCGATGCGGTAATCGGAAAGCGCCAAATCGGGCGCGCGCGGCGCGGTCTGGTTGCGCATCGATCGCGCCTGGAAGCTGGTCCAGGCATCCAGGAACAGCCGGTTGTCGCGGCTGGTCATCTGGCCGGCGATGATGGATTCGGCCCGCAGGGGATCGTACACCACATCAAAGGCGCCGAGATTCGGACTGTCGAGCACGGAGGCAAAAATACCCTCGTTGTCTGCCGTGCGATTGAGCAGATCCAGCACCAGCCGGGTCTGATAGCTGGCGCTCAGGTTGTGCAGCATGGGCGTGAACTGTTCGTCCAGCAAGGCGCCGATCTCGGGCGTGCGCCGGTTGGCGGGATTGGAGGGAAGCTGCGCCAGAATCGCTTCATAAGTGCCGCCGGTGAACAGGAACATTCCGGTGCGGAAATGTTCGTCCAGGTTGGGCGAGCGGGTGTAGGAAGCCAGCGAGCGCCGCTCCGCGCGATCGGGCGGCAGCAGAATCACCTCGGCGTCGCCGCCTTCCACATCGGCTACGAACACCGCCGCGATACGTTTGCCTCCCACCGGCCGGCTGAAAATCAGGTGGCCGTCGGTGAGATAGATCTTGATGTCTTCAATGGCCAGGGTGAGATCGCGGACGCGGTAGCACTCCTCGCGATCGAAGCTGTTCTCGCGGATGGCGCGGGCCAGGCTGTCGGCTTCTCCCGCCCATACCGGCGCCACCAGACAAAGCGCCACGACCAACTCCCAGCGAACCATGCTTATAGTCTATTGCACGGCGGGGCCGGACGCGTCCACCTTCGAGAAATTGAAAGCACGTAGCCTGTCACGGGTTTACCAAGGCCGAGCGGCTGACCGCTTTTCGGCGAAGCATGTAGCCTATCTAATGCACACCTACGGCCTTCGCTCGCGCTATGATCGGCTTCGCCAATGCGGAATGCTGAACAAGAGGGAGATGGCAGATCGCCTCGGTGTCCATGAGCAGACGGTTGATCGTTGGGCGAAACATGGGCTCATTGGAGCGCATTTCTATAACGACCACGGATGGCAGCTCTACGAGCCCCCGGGGCCGAACACGCCGGCCAAGCATTGCAGCCGGTGGGACCGCTTAGTGGATCGAGCGGCAGGTTTGCAGACAGGCCTCCAAAATGTCGGCCTGGAACTGAAAGAGGTGTAGTGTGAAGACGGTTAGTTGGCGAACAGGCAGAGCCCGTCACCATCCCACCAGAGAACTTTGATGAGATCGCCGCGCCTGCCCCGGAAGACGAAGACGTGGCCGGAGTACGGGTTCTGTTCGAGCACGGTTTGCGCGGTAGCACTGAGACCGGTGAAGCCGCGCCGCATGTCAGTGACGCCGGCGGCGATCCAGATGTTGGTGCCTGTTGGCAGCGAGATCATCGAGCGAGTTGCTCCAGGATGATGCGGAGACACTCGGAGTCGACCTTCCCTTCCACGCGCAGCCGCACTTTGCCCATCTCGATGTGGATGGCACCGGAAGCCGACACGGCTGGTCTCACGTCTTGGCTCAAAACATCGGCAACGCGAACCGGGATCAGTTGTGTTGACGCTGTCGCCGGATCGAGACGGCCTTCGTGATAGAGCTTGCGCCACTGGAAGACCTGGTTGGCATTGACGCCATGAGCGCGCGCGATCACCGCGACGGAGGCGCCAATCGCCAACGTTTCTTCCGCGATGCGCCGCCGTTCCTCCTTCGAACGGTACTTACGCTTGACGACTGGCTCATCGGCTCGGGTGATGTCTGTGATTCGGGATGCTGGCATCGCTAGTGGAAGCCGCCTGGGCTCTACGCAAGGATGACCGGGGAAAGGCTACCAAGGGAAGACGGTGGTCACCGGACGCTTACGGGCATTCGCCTCCGGAACAGGCATCCCGTCTTACTGCATTAGCTGCGATAGCGGAATGAGAAGACAGTATTTGCGGGGTTTTCCAACCGGTTCAGACGTCCATCACGTCAGCCTGTTAAATCGGTTGGTTCGTCGAAGCCGCGCGATTACGAGGCGAATAATTGGATGAACAATGAGATCAGGTGGCGTAACCGCCGCTTCGATGCCGTCCAAGCACCCTTGGCAGGGGGGAGATGCGGGGACAGGAAGCTGTGAAATAATCGCCAAAACCATTTTTGGCCCCAAATGTTTGCAATGACCTACGTTGTGCAAAAGAGGCCGAAAATCGATTCTTTCACACGTTCCTGTCCCCGAATTAGCCCCCGTTTTCTCGCTTTTCGGACAACGCCGGCTTAGCGCGCCCCGATAGAGGAACGGCGTTTGCGGAGGGCGGCGATAAATAGACCCATCAGAGCAGTTCCGACGAAGCCGCAGGTGGTCGGTTCCGGAGCAGCCGAGGCAAGCGTGCCGGTCACCTGAAAGACAGGATCGCCGCCGAGCGTGCTGAAGTTCGACCCTGGCGGATAGGCCAAATTGACGGTGGTCTGGTTTGGTGGATTATTTGCCGCGCCGAAAAAGCTACCAAGGGTTGTTGCGGCATCGGTGGTTATCACGGGCGATGGGGGGATTTCCCAATCATTCAGATTCGGCGTGGTCGGGCCGGCAAGCACAAGAAAATATGTTCCTGAGGGCAAGCTCAATCCCGAAAACAGCGTTGTCAGACTGCCGGCCGTCGCTGCTGCGGTATAGCCAGCACTCGCTATTTGCTCCGCTGCGGTCGTCCCCGTGCCGATTTGGCTCATCAAATAGGCCGTGCCGCTCTGCGACCCATATACATCTGCTTGGATGGTGACGCCTGTGTAAGCGTTTGTCGTTGACCAAGAAGCGGCCAATACTCCACCGAACATGCTCGGACTGGAAGCAGGTAGCTGCAGCACGTAGCCCGTGCCGCTATTCGTGTCAGCTATAGAAACAATCGTTGAAGCAGCGGCCCCCGGCAATGCTGCGCCCATCAAGGCCAGGGCGGTTATGGCTGCCCAGGGCTTGGATAAAGTCACTCGCCACACCCCACGGTCTTTTGGCACTACATAAAACGGCGGGATAAGCCTATTCACAAAAACCGTTCCTTTCTTGTCCGCTGCTCCAGTTCGGCGTCGCCAAGCTCGGAACAGGGCCTGAGTTGATCAACGGCAACTCTACGGTAAAAGCGGTCTACGTAAACACTGTAGACGCCCTAACAGCATACCTGGAAACTCTTGGAAGTGCAAGACTTTCTGCTGATGGCTGTCGCTAGTATGTGAGTTGTCCGGTCCAATTCACACGTGATCTGTCCGCTTTGGTCGGGGCGGGTGATGCTGGGTAGTGGACGAAACCCAGCAGTACTCAGCCGCCGAGATGGAGCG